>Ga0153931_100044_pt1 | contig 62926 bp, 49 predicted proteins | sample TSNJ015MetaG_FD_104730 | JGI IMG/M metagenome (GOLD analysis project Ga0153931, IMG submission 104730) | Attine ant fungus gardens microbial communities from New Jersey, USA - TSNJ015 MetaG | ecosystem: Host-associated > Fungi > Mycelium > Unclassified | place: USA: New Jersey, Wharton State... | reverse complement strand
GGCCCACGGATTCAAGCCTTCGTTCGGGCACACCGAAGCGTGAGCGAGGTGCCGAGTGGTGGGGCAAGAGCCCTTTGGTTACTTTGGGGCTTTTCCAAAGTGACCCGCCGTAAGGGCGGAACCCATACCCGCCATCACCCAAATACCGGATATGCCCTCAGCGATGCTGAAACCTGGGCAAAGAAGCAATGCGTAACTTAGGCTCCTGCAACCGCGCCAAATCCGTGGCAATCTGCGCCCGCCAGAAGTGCGCACCGGCCAGTTGCGCATCCACCCACGCCTGGCGCAGCAGCACCTTGGCCTTGTCCACCGACCCGTAGTTGCCCTGGCGCAGTGTCAGTTGGGCCTTGATCCGCAGCATCTGCGGCACAAACCAGCGCTCATGGCGGCCGATAGCCAATTGCAGCGTCTCCTCCAACACTTCCAGCGCAAGTTTTTCCAGGCCCAGGCGCGCCAACCCCAAAGCGTATTCACAACGAAACAGACTGTAGAGCTGACCATCGCCCTGGCCCTGCAGGTGCTGCAGGGCTTCGCCAAGTTGCGGCACGCCTTCTTCCGGCGAGCCCTGGCGGATCAGCAGGATGCTCTCGAAACACAGGCGGAATTGCCGCCAGATATGCAAGTCCTGGCGGGTGGTGCTGTCCTGCAGCAGGCCCAGGTAATACCGCATTTTCGGCAGATTGGACGCCAGCAGCGCCAGGGGGATCGCCCCCAGGCACAAGGTGTACCAGAGGGTCGCCGGGTGATCGAGTGAGACCGCTTCATCGACGCAGGTGCCGATCAGCCGCAGGGCCGGGTCGACGTCGCCTTCCATAAATTGCACCTTCGCCTTGAGGCAGCGTGCGGCGATGCGCTGATCAAACAGCGCGTCGATGATGTGCGAGCGCGGGGCCGACGGTGAACCCAGGGCTTCGTCGATATTTTGTCGGGCGCCCGCCAGGTCGCCCATGTGAAACAGCACCACCGCGCGCATGCGCTTGCCCAGCAGTTGCTGGTTCCCGCTGTTGTTCAACGCAATGTAGCGCTCAGCCAACTCCAGTGCTTCGGCGTACTGGTTACACGCACAACGATCACCCCAGAGCCCCCACAGCGCGCGAAGTTTGTGCTCGGCATCGCCGAGTTCGCGGCCGTCCTCGCGGACCTGGCGCCATGCTTCACGCAACGGGCCGCCGGTGCCGTCGGTGAGCATCAGCGCGCTGGCCAGCGCGGTGTTCAGCAGCATGCGTTGGCGCGTCGGCAATGGGGTGCTGGCGTCGCTGGCCAGCCCCTGGTCAACCCAGCTGCGGCACTCACTGACCAGCGACAGGCGCAGCCATAACGGTACACCGCCCAACGTCAGTTCAATCCCCAGCGGCAGGTTGCCGGTCGTCGAGTAGGCCCAGTCGAGTGCCGACCGCACCGTGTTGATCTCGGGGCCATACAGCGCGACCCAGGTTTGCGGTGACAGGCCATCCAGGGTCTGCCCGGCTTCCTGCAACACCCCAAGCGCATAACGCGCATGGCGTTCGGCGGTGGCGTTGGTTTCGCCCTGTTCGGCGAGCTTTTCCAGGGCGTAGGCGCGAGTGGTTTCCAGCAGGCGATAACGCTTGAGCAACTGCGATTCGCCGGCGATCAGCAGTGACTTGTCCATCAGGCTTTCGAGCAGGGGCAGGGCATTGCGCGGGTCGAGGGCGCTGCTGGCAGTCATGGCCTTGACGGCATCAAGGGTGAAGGAGCCGGTGAAGACCGCCAATTGGCGCAGCATCGCCTGCTCGTCGCCGCTGAGCATCGAATAGGTCCAGTCCAGGGTCGCGCTCAGTGAGCGATGGCGGGCGAGGGCGGTGCGCCGGCCGGTCATTTGCAGGCGGAAGCTGCCGTCCAGCAGGCCGACCAGGTCCTGGATGCCAAAGGTGCGTACCCGCGCGGCGGCTATTTCGATGGCCAGCGCATTGCTGTCGAGCTTGCGGCAGATGGCGCTGACGGCCGCCACGTCGGCGTCGTTGAATACAAAGTCGGGGTCAAGGGCGCGCACGCGCTCCACAAACAGGCGCACGCCGGACCATTTCAGCGCTTCGACGGCGCTGAGTGTCGTGTGTTCGTCGGGCACTTGCAGCGGCGCCAGGTCGTGCACGCGCTCGCCGTCGGCGCGCAGCGGCTCGCGACTGGTGGTCAGCACGTAGCATTGAGGGGCGCTGCGCAAGAGGGTTTCCACGGCATCGGCGGTGGCCGGCAACACGTGTTCGCAGTTGTCCAGTACCAGCAGCAGGCGGCGGTCGGCCAGGGTGGCGGCGATGCTGTGCAGCGGCTCGTCGCTGACCGTCTGGATGCCCAGGGCGCTGGCGAGCATGCCGGTGACCCATTGCCCGCTGGTGGCCGGCGCCAGGTCGACGAAGCAAGTGTCCAGCTTGAGTTGGTTGGCTAACTGATGGGCCACGGCCATGGCGACGGTGGTCTTGCCGATGCCGCCAGGGCCGGTGATGGTCAAGAACCGCTGGTTCAGCACCTGGTCGGCAAGGCTGTCGACCAACTCATCGCGGCCAATCACTTCGCAGGACGGCGGCGCGACAGAGGGCTCATGGACGCGCGCGTGGGGCACCGGCAGATTGTCTTCGCCGGCCGCCTGCACGGTCACCGGCGCCACGAAGCGATAGCCGCGGCCCGGCACCGTGACGATATAGCTGAAGTTGCCATCGTCGCCCAAGGCCCGGCGCAGCGCGACGATCTGCGCGCGCAGGTTGCATTCCTCCACCACCACCTTGGGCCAGGCGAACGAGATCAGCTCGGCTTTCTCCAGCAGTTCGCCGGCGCGGGTGGCCAGGGCAATCAGCAAATACAGGGCGCGGCTGCCCAAGGTGACGGGCTCACCGTTTCGCAGCAATACGTGCTGGCGTGCGAGTAACAGGAAGGGGCCAAAACCAAGGGCGCTTTCGGCGCACGCCGGGGCCAGGGGTTCTGCGTCCATGAAGGACACTGCGTGGTTCTTGCTCGAGCTCATCAATTCGTCCTTTTTATAGTCAGGCTTGTTATTGGCGATCAGGCCATTCGCCCTTTTGGGTACAGATGTGCAGCAGCAGTCTTGGAAAGTTGATGTCGATCAAAAAGTCGGGAAAGGTCGCCCTCCTTTGGGGCGTTGTCGTTTTTATTGGCGTGCCACGGATTGTGTTTCAGTTGATGAGACTGTCTCAAAGCTGAAACATTTTATTACCAGAAACAGGGATAAAGCAGAATGTATGCCAGTTGGCATGTAACAAAGATGACAACAACCGCATGAAATTTATGGTGATTTTTAGGGTCGTCGAGGCCGCCTGAAGGGCTTCGTTCGGAAAGGCGAATATTTCTAATTGTGTCGTTCGGGATGCCGAATAAATCGGCGCCTATTTGGCGGTGGGTTATCCACTGTGTATCGCTGTGTATCCGCGCACCACCTTGATACACCGGCATGACGTTCTGTCGTGTTTGCGACACAGAGCGGATACACGCCTGGCTTTAACTCTGTTCACCAGCCGGCGCTGGCGGTCACGCACCGCCATTCGCGCCCTGGTCACACTCAGTCAAGCCAGGAGATACACCGATGAAGCGTCCTTACGCTGCCCTTGCGGCAACCCTCGCCCTGTCCCTCAGCGCCTTTGCGGCGGTGGCTCATGCCGATGAGCCCAAACCTCAGGAAAAGTGCTTCGGCGTGTCCCTCGCCGGCGCCAACGACTGCGCTGCCGGCAAGGGCACCTCGTGCGCCGGTACCGCCACCGCCGACTATCAGGGCAACGCCTGGGTGCTGGTGGACAAAGGCACCTGCACCCAGATCAAGACCCCCAAGGGCTACGGCAGCCTGACGGAACAGCCGTGATCCAGCGCCTGCTGCCCCAGGCACTGCTGTTGCTGGTGGCGCGGCTCGGGATCGCAGCGGTGTTCTTCCTGTCGGGGCGCACCAAGGTCACGGGTTTTCTGAACCTCAAACCGTCGACCTACGCGCTGTTCCGTTCCGAATATGCCTTGCCGTTGATTCCGTCGGACTGGGCTGCGCACCTGGCCACCTACGCCGAACACCTGTTCCCGCTGCTGCTGGTGCTGGGCCTGCTGACACGTCCGGCCGCGGCCGCGCTGCTGGGCATGACCCTGGTGATCGAGGTGTTTGTGTACCCCGACGCCTGGCCGGTGCACCTGACCTGGGCGGGCCTGCTGCTGCCGCTGCTGGCCTATGGCGGCGGAGCCTGGTCGCTGGACCGCTTGCTGTTGAGCAAACCTTTACAACCCTGATGGAGAGTCCCGATGCGAATGCTTTCTTCCCTGACCATTGCGATGGCAATGACCGTTCCGCTGTTGGCCCAGGCGGCCGACACTGCGCAGCCCGGCACCGGCAAAAGCGTGGTGATCGTGCCCGGCTCGTTTGTCGACGGGTCCGGCTGGCGTGTGGTGCACGACATCCTGATTCACAAGGGCTACAAGGTCACCGTGGTGCATCAAAGCCACGAGAACCTCGCCGCCGACGTGGCTGAGGCGCGCGAAGTGCTCGAGCAGCAAGTGGGGCCGGTGGTGCTGGTGGGCCACAGCTCCGGTGGTGCGGTGATCTCGATTGCGGGCGATCGCGACAAGGTCAAGTCGCTGGTCTACGTCTCGGCGTTCCAGCCGGAAGTGGGCGAGAACATGGCCCAGCTGATTGGCTCCATGCCCGCGCCCAGCGATGACATCAAGCCAAGCCGCGATGGCCACTTGTTCTTCGACCGCACTCGGTTCAACGCCGACTTTGCCGCCGACCTGACCACCAACCGCACCGACTTCATGGCGGCCTCCCAAGTGCCGGCCACCACCGCGCTGTTCGGCGGCACCGTGTGGGCTGCGGCCTGGCACAAGAAGCCGACCTATGCGGTGGTGTCCACCGACGACCGCGCACTGAGCCCCGCGCTGCAACGCTGGATGTACCAGCGGGCCGGCTCCAGGGTCACCGAAATCAAGGCCAGCCACTCGGTGTACATCGCCCAGCCTGAGGCTGTGGCGAAGGTCATCGAAGACGCCGCGTCTGTCATCAAGTAACCCACACACCCACACAGGAAAACACCATGAACACTGCACTCAAATCCCGCTTGAGCCTCGCCGCTGCCGCCGCCCTGATCGCTATGGCCTCGGCTTCATTCGCCAGCGCCGCCAGTGCCGCCGACCAGCAGGAAAAACCCGGCCGCTGCTACGGCGTCAACAGCTGCAAGGGCGAAAGCCTGTGCGCCACCGCCAAGCACGACTGCAAGGGCCTCAACAGCTGCAAGGGCGAGGGCGTGATCGTCAAGACCCCATCCGAATGCCTCAAGGCCGGCGGCACCCTGACTGAACCGAAATAAACCATCACCCCTTGCGGGCGCGGGCTTGCCCACGAAGCGCGTTAACGAGGACGCGGGCGTGCATACAGTGCACAGCGTGCTCAAGTTTTTCGCGCAAAGCCGCGCCTGCAGTTTTACTGGAGAGCCGCCATGCTGACATCCAACCCGCCCTTTTCGGGCTTTGGCCTGGGCCTGCGCAAGGAACACTACTGCGACTTCCTGGAGACCTCGGTGCCCGTGGATTTCGTCGAAGTGATCTCCGAGAATTTCATGGTCGAGGGCGGCCAGCCCCGGCACATCCTGCGCCAGATCCGCGCACGGCACCCGGTGGCATTGCACGGGGTGTCGATGTCCATCGGCAGCGCTGAAGGGCTTGACCCGCACTACCTGCAGCGCCTCAAGGCGCTGGTCGATGAAATTGAGCCGTTGTTTGTGTCCGACCACTTGAGCTGGTCGCGCAGGGGCAATTTCAATGCCCACGACTTATTGCCAGTGCCCTACACCGAGGAGGCGCTGGACCGGGTCTGCGCCAATATTCATCAGGCCCAGGAAGTACTCGGCCGCACGCTGCTGGTTGAAAACCCGTCCAGTTACCTGGCGTTTGATGGCGCGTCCATGAGCGAGTGGGACTTTATTGCCGCCATGGCCCGGCGTACCGGCTGTGAGCTGTTATTGGACGTGAACAATGTGTTTGTCAGTGCCAGCAATCATGGCTTCGATGCGCTGGCGTTTCTCGCGGGCATGCCTGCCGAACGCGTGCGCCAGGTGCATTTGGCCGGCCATAGCCAGGGCCGCGCGTTGTTGATCGACAGCCACGACCGCCCGGTGTGTGCCGGGGTGTGGGAACTGTATGCCCACGCCATCGCGTTACTGGGGCCGGTGGCGGTGATGATCGAGCGCGACGATGAGCTTCCACCGCTGGCCGAGTTGCTTCAGGAGCTGTCCACGGCCCGTGCCTTGGCAGCGCAGCAATGAACCTGGCCGAATGGCAGCAGGCGTTTCGCACCTGGCTGGTGAGCGCCTCGGACGAGGCCGCGCAGGTGCTGGGCAATCACCGCGCAGGCCTGGCGGTGTACCAGAACAACTACCGCGCACAATTGGTGGGCTGCCTGGAGCAGGCGTTTCCGAACCTGCGTCGATGGCTGGGCGATGAGGCCTTTCTGGCGGCCAGCATTGCCCATATCGACCAGCATCCCCCGCATGCCTGGACGCTGGATGCGTATCCCGAAGGTTTCTACGCGACGCTGAAGACGGTGTTCCCGCACAACCCCGATGTGCATGAGCTGGCCTGGATCGAGTCGGCGTTGAATGAAGCGTTCGTCGCCGCCGATGCGTTGCCTGTGCCCGTGCACGCGTTGGCTGAAGTGGACTGGGACAGCGCGGTTTTGCAGTTGACCCCGTCGCTGCGTTGCCATGCGTTGACCACCAATGCCGAGGCCATATGGTCTGCGCTGTGGCAGGAAACCGAACCGCCCGAGGCGGTGATGCTGGAGGAGGCGGGCGGCTTGTTGGTCTGGCGGCGCCAGTTCACCTCGCGCTTGCGTCAGGTGCAGGCGCTGGAGCTTGACGCTTTGCTGCATGTGCAGGGCGACGGCCGTTTTGCAAGGTTGTGTGAATTTTTGGTGGCGCGCCTGGGCGAGGAGGCGGGCGTGGTCCGGGCCGGTGAATACCTGGCCGCATGGCTGGGCAGTGAGTTGATTGTGGGGGCCGTGGCGAGTGAATAACCTGTGGCGAGCGGGCTTGCTGTGGCGAGCAGGCTTACTGTGGGGAGGCTGGCTCAGCCTGGTGGAGGCTGACCTTTTGTGGCGAGCGGGCTTGCCCCGCGTTGGGCTGCGAAGCGGCCCCAAAGGCGGCCAACCGGGTTTGTCAGATACACCACAGCGACTGCAAGGGCAGCGCTCCGCACTCCAACGCGGGGCAAGCCCGCTCGCCACGACGTTGGCGGCGGCAAACATGAAAACTCTGACAGCCAGGCAATTGGCCACTGAAAAAATCCGCGTCTGCCCGTACTCTAAGGGCCTTTGTTACCAGCGCCGGATTGTTCATGTCTTCTGTTGCCGATGGGTTGCCCTCCAATAAACGCTTGCCGGCCGTAATCGCCCTTTCATTGGGGATCGGCATGGCGACCCTCGACACGGCCATCGTCAACACCGCGCTGCCCACATTGGCCGAAGGCATCGGCACCGACTCGGCCTCGGTGATCTGGGTGGTCAACGCCTACCAACTGGCGATTATCGCCACGGTGCTGCCATTCGCTTCGTTGAGTGATGTGTGGGGGCACCGTCGGGTATACCTCGGTGGGTTGCTGCTGTTTATCGTCTCGTCGCTGTTTTGCGGGCTGGCCGGGTCGTTGCTGACCCTGACGGCCGCGCGCGTGGCGCAAGGCCTGGGCGCGGCGGCGGTAATGAGCGTGAATACCGCGTTGCTGCGGCATATCTACCCGGCAAAAATGCTCGGGCGCGGCCTTGGCTACAACTCGCTGGTGGTGGGGCTGGCGTTCACACTCGGGCCGACTGCCGCGTCGGCGATTCTGTCGGTGGCAAGCTGGCACTGGCTGTACCTGATCAACGTGCCGCTGGGCCTTTTGGCCCTGGGGCTGGGCCTGCGTTCATTGCCGACATTGCCCATGACCGGTCACGCGTTCGACCGCCTCGCCGCGCTGCTGTGTGCCGGGTTGTTCGCCTTGCTGGTGCTTGGCCTGGGCACGGCGGTGCACGGCGCCCAGGGCGCACTGACCCTGGGCCTGATCGCCGTGGCGCTGGTCTGCGGTGCGTTACTGTTGCGCCGCCAGGCTGGGCACCCGGCGCCGATGCTGGCTCTGGATCTGTTCAAGCGCCCGGTGTTTGCGCTGTCTTCCCTGACTGCGATCTGTGCGTTCAGCGCCCAGGGCCTGGCCTTTGTGTCATTGCCGTTTCTGCTGCAGGCGGTGCTTGGTCATAGCCAGGTGGAAACCGGTTTTCTGATGACGCCGTGGCCGGCCGTCGTTGCGGTCATGGCCCTGGTCGCAGGGCGCCTGGCAGACCGCGTGTCGCTGGGCGTGTTGTGCGGCATCGGCCTGTTGCTGCTCAGTGCGGGGATGGCGGCGCTGGCAACCCTGGGCAGCGGCGCGTCGGCCTTTGATATCGGCTGGCGCATGGCGCTGTGCGGCGCCGGGTTTGGCTTTTTTCAATCGCCCAACCTCAAGGCGATCATGACCAGCGCACCCTTGGCCCGCAGCGGCGGGGCCAGCGGCATCGTGGCGATCTCGCGGCTGCTGGGGCAAACGCTGGGGGCGTCATTGGTGGCGTTGTGTTTTCACCTGTCCCTGGGCAGTGGCCCGCAATACGCGCTGTGGCTGGGTTGCGTGTTTGCGTTGGTGGGCAGTGTGGCCAGCGGTCTGCGTTTGCTGCCCTATGAGAAAAAGGCGTGACGGGGCGTTGTAAAGTCCGCCATGGGAAGGCTAACGTGGCGGCCTGAATATTTCAGGATGTTTCAGCTTTATGTCCAGCCTGGCCCAACGCACTGCCGATACCACGTCCCGACGCGCCGCGCTGACCCTCGCGTTATGCCTGCCCAGCGACGTGTTGCTGTACCTGCTGTTGCCGATGGAATCCCAGGCCTTTGGCATCACGCTGGCGCAGGCCGGGGTGTTGTTGGCAGCCAACCGCCTGGTGCGGATTTTTGGCTATCGGCATGTGCTCAATTTCTATGCGCGCAACGGTGACCGGCTGACGTGCATGATTGCTGCCGGCGCGGCGACGGTGTGCGCCCTGGGCAACTCGCTGCTGTCGGGGTTCGCTGCGCTGCTGGGCTTGCGGCTGATCTGGGGCCTGTGTTTTGCCGCGTTGAACCTGTCGACCCAAGTATTGGCAACGTCCGAGCCCGCTGGTGCAGCCCGCCGGGCGGGGCGTTCACGCGCGATGATCGCCCTCGGCCCGATGCTGGCACTGCCGCTGGGTGGCTGGTTGACCTTATGGGCCGGCCCACGTCCGATCTTTGTGATGCTTGCCGGCTGCTGCCTGGCGGGCTTGTGGGTGGCGCGTGGCTTACCCACCGCCGGGCATGATTTGCACAGCACCGGGCGGCGCTTCAAGTGGCCCGACAGTGTGGCGACCTGGTCGTTTATCGAAGGCGTGGCGCTGGACGGGCTGTTTATTTTTGGCCTGTCGATCCAGGCGCAGAAGATTCTCGGCGGCGATGCGGTGCTGATCGCCGGCGGTTTGATGGCCCTGCGGTACGCCTCGGAAATGCTCCTGAGCCCCCTGGGCGGCCGTGCGGCGCAACGCTTTGGCGCCACGTCGATGCTGTTGCTGTTTTCATTCTTGAGTGCCCTGGCCCTGACTGCGTTCGGCAGTTATTGGGTGATCGTCGGCGCGGCGGCGGTATTGGTGCTGCGCGCGCTGCAACTGCCGCTGGTGACCACCCTGGTGGCCGAGCGTAACCCGGGCTCGATGCGCGTCTCGGCACTGGCGTCGAACGCGGTGTGGCGCGATGTCGGCGCGGGCCTCGGGCCGTTACTGGCGGGCCTGTTGCTGCCGGTGGCGTCAGCGCCGTGGGTGTTCGGCCTGGCGGGCGCGGCCATCGCGGTGAGCGCGGTATTTTGCTGGCGCACTCAGGTTTCCAACTGATCAGGTGAGGTGGTGTGGTGTCCCTTCAAGAAGATTTCGTGCGGGTGCTGGATGAGTCGTATCGACACTGGAGCGGCCAGGGGCTGCCGGCGCCGGAACACCTCAACGCGCAGCAGCGCCTGAGCTGGCTGCACGCCCACGCACCCTATAGTCTGCTGGCCCACGACGGCGCCGCCGACCCGCGTTTTACCTACGCCAATGCGTGCGCGTTGCAGTGCTTCAAATACCCTCGCGAGACGTTTATCGGCATGCCTTCACGCTTCAGCGCCTCGGAACGTGATCGCCCCGAACGCCAGGTATTGCTTGAGCAGGTTACCGCCCATGGTATCGCCCAGGGCTACAGCGGCTGGCGCGTGGATGCGCACCATCAGCCGTTCATGATCTACGCCGGGGTGGTCTGGACCTTGCTCGACAAGGCCGGCCAGCCGTGTGGGCAAGCCGCGCTGTTCTGGCCGGATGAACAGCGCATCGGCGTGCTGGCTTAGGCGCTTTTAAGGCTGTCCAGCCATGCGGGGTCGAGGCGGGTTTGCTCGGTGTCGATGCCCAGTGCCTGCATCTTCGCCTGGTGGGCGTCGATCTCGCCGACCAATTGCGCCTGGGCACTGGAGTTGGCGTCCAGCGCATGCATCTGCGTGAGCCCCAAGTGGTAAAAACGCAACAGCTTGATCGCCGTCGGGTCGTTGGCCTGCACGCCTTCGGTGACCTTGTGCATCACGTTGGTCACGCTCATCAAACTGCGCTTGAGCTGCCAGCCATACACCGCCGGCGCGAGCCAGGGCTGGGTCCAGAACGGGCCGCGCACCAACGCGACGGTGATCAACACCCCGGCAAACACACCGCCGACGTTGAAGCGCAAGTTGTCACCGCCGGGTTCGCCGAACAGCATGACCGCCAGGCTCGACAGCAGCATTGCCAGGGCCACGAACAGCACGGCAATGAACAGGGTGCTGCGGCGGGTCTGCTGGCGGAAAGTGGCGGGATCACAGGGTTTGAGCTCGAACATCCGGGTCTGGTCTCAAGAAGGGGCGGGGTGGCATCTTCGCATGCTTTGCGCAATCAAGTTGAACGATGGCTTCGCGCGGTTTCTCTACATCTGTGTAGCCCCCGTGAGGTAAACCATCATGCCCGAATACAAACAGCCGCCGCCCGGCACCCCTGACCCTGACCGCACACCCGGTGAAGAGGAGCGCGACAACGATGCGTTGCGCCCCAACGACCCGGCGGAGCGTCAGGACGACGATGTGGAACAGGTCGAGCAAGACCTTGAACACCTTCATGACAAAGCCCGCCCGCTTTAAAACAAGGAGATCGCCGTGAGTAATCCCCCGAAAGGCCCGCGTTCAGACGAGCATGGCAGTGGCAAGGACGAACTGGGTTTTGACCCGGATTCCCCCGATGTGGCCGATCCGCAAGTCGACCCCATCGGCCCTGCGATCGCGCCGTTGGACAAGGAAAAACAGCCGAAAAAAAAGCCGCCCTATGATCCGCTGGGCGACTTGAAAACTACTTGAAGAAACACGACAAGCCCCGCCATTGCGGGGCTTGTGCTTATTTGGGTGGCACCCAGGTGACGTCGGTAATACCGAACTTTTCCGCCCAGGGCCGGGTGGTTTTTTTCACCTGCTCGTGACCCACACGCCCGATGCGGCTGACATGGGCGATGTCGGCATCCACCGCGGCCCAATGCCACGCCTCGGCGTTGTTCATCACTTCCGCGCGCACCACAAAGGACTTCGGTTGGCCGTGAAGCTGGTAATTAATGGTGTAGATTTTTGCGGTACTCATGTTGCCTCCCTGTCTTGTTATAGATGGATAGGTGAGTGTTCAAAAAGGTTCAGTCAAAATGACAAGTCGCGCATTCGCCCGGCATAGTGAGCGCTTCGCCCCGCGCTCAAGGATCGCGCCATGCCCCGTTTGACTCATCGCCAGCTTTACCTGCAACGCCTGGGCTACGACACGCCGCCGCCGCCGACCCTGCAAACCCTGCAGCAATTGCAGCTGCGCCATGTGTGCACCTTTGCCTTTGAAAGCCTGTCGACGTTGCTGCGCTGCCCGGTGCCGATCGACTTGCCGAGCATCGAGCAAAAGGTGCTGCTCGATGGGCGTGGCGGGTATTGCTTTGAATTGAACCACTTGTTTCTCGCGCTCTTGCAGGATTTGGGTTTCGAGGCGCGCGGTCTCACCGGCTGGGTCGTGATGGGCGGGCCGGTAGATGCGCGCACCGGGCGCACCCATCGCCTGAGCCTCGTCACCCTGGAGGGCGTGCGCTATGTCACCGACGTCGGCTTCGGCGGCATGGTGCCGAGCAGCCCCTTGCAACTGGACACCGAGGCGACCCAGGCCACCGCCCACGAACCCTATCGGCTGACGTTCAATGGCGCCGATTACACCTTGTGGGCCAAGGTGGGCGAGGAGTGGCGTGGCTTGTATGTGTTTGATCTGCAGGTGCAGGCGGACAGGGACTATGAAATCGGCAACTGGTACGTGTCGACGCACCCGGATTCAGTATTTGTTGGCCAATTGAAAGCTGCACTGCTCGCGCCGGGTAAACGCTACACATTGAACAACGCCCACTATGCGGTCCACTGCCTGGATCAGCCCAGTGAAAAGCGCGCAATCGTGAGCGTCGATGAGCTGCTGGCAGTGCTGCATGGCACCTTGGGTATTCGCCTGCCGGCGCATCCTCTTCTTCGCGAGAGCCTTAATGGCCTAGTGATGGCAATTTCCAAAGAAGCTTGAGATAGAGCCTGCGCTGAAGCGTTTTTTCTCCAAATCGATGCAAATTAATTCGAACCTTTGGCGAAAGCCGAGGTTCGAAGCGATTCCTGAATAATTTGCTCACCAGACAAGGAGATTTAAAAAGATGTCCAAGCTATTCGGAAAATTCCTCAAGGGCTCCTCGCTGTTGGCGCTGGTCGCTGCGCCTGCCGTGGTGTTCGCCGCTGCACCGACAGGCCCGATTTCCGTTTTCGGTCTGCAGGGCAGCTACAACGACTTCAAACTTGAAGGCGGCAGCGAAAGCGACAAGGACCACATGCCTGAAGCGGGCCTGTTCTACAACTTCGGCAACAAGCTCACCGCTGAATCCGGCTTTATCTACCAGGCCGGGATCGAAGCCAAGTACGGCGAGAAGAGCGACAACAAACTCAAGGAAGGCCAGGCTGACCTGGACCTCGGCTGGCGTGCCGCGCTCGACGCGCGCAACTTTGTCGACGTGATTGTGGGTGGCGGCTATACCTGGACCCGCTACGAGCCGGACACCAATGACTACGACGTCAAGCTCACCAACAAGTCGCCGTTCGCCAAGGCGGCCCTGGGTTACAACCACCAGTTCGATAACATGACCCTGCGCGTCGAAGCCGGTGCCCGTCGTACCATCGACGGCCGTGCCAAGCTCAAAGTCGATGGCGTGGGCAGCGACACCGTGGACCTCAAGGACCGCACCAACCCTTACGCTGAAGTCAGCCTGCTGATGAACCAGAAAGGCGACCTGCCAGTGATGGCGGGCCTGTACTACACCCGTACCGAATACAAGCTGGACGACGACTCCTATGTCGCCGACAACACCAAGCTCAAGCGTGACGAGTACGGTTTCAAGGTCGGTATCGCGTTCTAAGCGAACCTCAAGGATGCGGGGTGGCCAACGCCCCGCATTCGACTGTCCCACCAAGCCCCCTTTGTGTCCGCCAAAACCCTCAACGCCGTGGCGTCGCTGCCTTAGTGTGCAAGCAGCTTCCACAGCCTAAGAAGAGAGGGTGGCCATGCGCCGCATTGCCTTATTGTTGGCCGTCCTCGGCCTGCTCACCGCCTGTGACGACACGCCCAAACATCCCCCCGAACGCGCCACTGCGGCCACTGCGATGCCGGCTGACCCGGCGTTGGCCCAGGTCTACGACACCAGTTGCAAGCTGTGCCACGCAAACCCTGCGTCCGGCGCGCCGCTGACCGCTGACAAGGCTGCGTGGAACCCGCGCATTGCCCAAGGCACCGACACGCTGCTCGACCACAGCATCAACGGCTACAACGGCATGCCGCCGATGGGCCTGTGCATGCAGTGCTCCGAGGCGCAGTTTGTGGCGCTGATCAGCTTTATGGCCGGTGTTGAACGCCAACAATAAGAACGGGGTGGTGGATGGCGCTCTCACGGCGGCAACTCTTGCAACAAACGGCTGCGGCCGGGGCGTTCCTGGCGCTGGCCGGCAACCCGGTGCTGGCGCAATTGGCCCGCGCGCCACGCCTGATTCCGTGGCGCAACTGGTCGGGGGCGCAGACGTGCCTGCCGCTGGCGCGCCTGGCCCCCAAAGACCTGGATGAACTGGTGCAGGTGATCCGTCAGGCGCCCGGCACTGTTCGGCCGGTCGGCTCGGCACATTCATTCAGCGCGCTGGTGCCGACTGACGGCACGTTGGTCTCGCTGAGTGGCTTCAATGGGCTGCTGGCCCACGACCGCGCGACCCTGCAAGCGACCTTCGCCGCCGGCACGCCGATGTCACACATGGGCCCGGCGCTCAAGGCGGTTGGGCAGGCGTTGCCGAACATGGCGGACATCGATTACCAGACCCTGGCCGGGGCGATTTCTACCTCCACCCATGGCACCGGCGTGGGCTTCACCTCGTATTCGGGCTGCGTCACCGGGTTGCAACTGGTGACGGCCCAGGGCGAGGTGCTGGATTGCGACGCCCAGCGTCACCCCGAGATCTTCAGCGCGGCGCGGGTTTCTCTTGGGGCCTTGGGCGTGGCCACCCGGATTCGCTCGCAAAACCGCGCGCCGTATCGCCTGCTGGAGCGCCAGTGGATCGCCAAGACCGAAGAGCTGCTCGAAGACGTCGACAAGCACACGCGTGAAAACCAGCACTGGGAAATGCTCGTGGTCACCCATTCCGACTACGCGCTGTCCATCGCCCTCAACGAAACCCAAGCGCCTGAAACGCCGCCGATTGACCCGGCCGAGGCGGGCGGCAACGCGTTTGTGTCGATTATCGAAAAGCTCGACAAATACGCCAGTGATTTCCCCGACACCCGTCGTACCTTGCTCAACAGCCTGCGTTTTTTTGCGCGCTTTGAAGACCGCGTGGCCGAGTCGTTTCAGGTCTACGCCAACGTGCGCACTGTGCGTTTCAACGAGATGGAGTACTCGGTGCCTGCCGAACACGGTCCGGCCTGCCTGCGCGACATCCTCAAGCTGATCACCGACAAGGACCTGCGCACCTGGTTTCCTATCGAGTACCGCTACGTCAAGGCCGATGACATCCCCTTGAGCATGTTCGAAGGCCGCGACAGCTGTTCGATCTCGGTGCACCAGCATTACGCCATGGACCATCACAACTTCTTTGCCGCCGTGGAGCCGATTTTCTGGAAGTACGCCGGGCGCCCGCACTGGGGCAAATTGCACACCCTCAACGCGCGCACCTTGCAGCCGTTGTACCCGCGCTGGGACGAATTCACGCGGGTGCGCCGCGAGCTGGACCCCGGCGGCAAATTTCTCAATGCGCACCTGTCATCCATCCTGGGAGTGGCCTGATGAACCGACGGCATTTTGTCCTGGGCGCCGCTGCTGCACTGGCCGGCGGCGCCTGGCTGCTGCGCCCCAGTGATCGCGGCGGCCCGTACAGCGAGTATTTCCGCAACCTGAATAATGAGCTCAAGGCGCATGGGCCGATGCGTCCGGTGATGCTGATTGACCTGGACCGCCTGGATCACAATATCGATGTGGTGATGCAGTCTGTGGGCCGTGGTGGCAAGCACTTGCGGCTGGTGGAGAAATCGCTGCCGTCGCCGGGGTTGCTGGCCTACATCGCCAAACGTGCGGGTACGCAGCGGTTGATGTCGTTTCATCAGCCGTTTCTGAATCACGATGCCCAGGTGTTTCCCGAGGCGGATATCTTGATGGGCAAGCCGCTGCCGGTGCGTTCGGCCGAGGTGTTTTATCACACCCATAAAGGCCCGTTCGAGCCCGCTCGGCAGTTGCAGTGGTTGCTGGATACGCCCGAGCGGCTGCAGCAATACCTGGCGCTGGCCCAGGGGTTGGGCACGCGCATGCGGGTGAATATCGAATTGGACGTGGGCCTGCATCGCGGCGGGGTCAGTGATAACGCGGTGCTGGCGCAGATGCTCAGGTTGATCGGTGCTCATCCGCAGCATTTGGCGTTTTCCGGGTTCATGGGCTATGACCCGTTCGTGGGGATGGGCGTGCCGGGCATTCTCGGCTCGCCCCAGGCGCTGTTCGAGCACGTGATGCAGCGTTATGACGGGTATGTCGATTTTACGCGTCGGCAATTTGCCGGGTTATGGGGCGAAGGGCTGACATTGAATACGGCGGGCAGCCCCAGTTATCGCATGCATGAGCAGGAACGCACCAGCAGCGAGGTGTCGGTGGGCACGGCGTTGCTCAAGCCCACCCATTACGATCTGCCGTCGCTGAGTGAGCATGTGCCGGCCGCGTTTATCGCTACGCCGGTATTGAAAAGCACCGGTCAGGTGACGATTCCGGCGTTGGAGGGGACGTCGCGGGTGTTTTCGTGGTGGGACCCGAATCAGCGCGAGACCTTCTTTATATATGGCGGTAACTGGATGGCGGAGTTTGAGTCGCCCTCGGGGCTGCAAAGCAATGGATTGTATGGGCGCAGTTCGAACCAGGAGATGGTTAACGGTTCGCCTGCGGTGGGGTTGAGGGTTGAGGATCAGGTGTTTTTGCGGCCCACGCAGAGTGAGTATGTGCTGTTGCAGTTTGGGGATCTACTGGCGGTGCGCGGCGCAAAGATAGTGGAGACTTGGCCGGTTTATGGCTGACGCCAGGGCAGGCTTGCGCTGAATGCCGGTGCGTTGCTGCCCTCGGACAGGCACTCGAGCGCTCCCGACTGACGGCTATTGTCAGAGATTTCCTGCAAGAGTACAAATGTACTCCATGACGACCCTGACCCCCCGCCGCACTGCCATCCTGACCTTCATCCGCGACCGCATCGCGCAGCAAGGCCAGCCCCCCAGCCTCGCCGAGATCGCCGAGGCGTTCGGTTTTGCCTCCCGCAGCGTTGCGCGTAAGCACGTGGTGGCCCTCACGGAAGCCGGTTATATCGAGGTCAACCCTAACCAGGCCCGGGGCATCCGCCTGCTCAACCAGCCGGCACGCCCGGAATGGCTGGATGTGCCCGTGCTCGGCCGCGTCGCCGCCGGTTTGCCGATTGGCGCCGACGCCGAAGTGCACAACCGCCTGCAACTGGACCCCGCCACCTTTGCGAAAACCCCGGATTACCTGTTGCGGGTGCAGGGCGATTCGATGATCGAAGACGGCATTCTCGACGGCGACCTGGTCGGCGTACGCCGCAGCGCCGAAGCCTTGAACGGCCAGATTGTGGTGGCGCGCCTGGACGGCGAGGTCACCATCAAACGCTTCGAGCGCCATGGCGAGCACGTGCGCCTGCTGCCGCGTAACCCCGCGTATCAACCCATCGAGGTAGGCCCCGACCAGGACCTGGCCATCGAAGGGGTGTTCTGCGGCCTGGTGAGGCAAGGCTGATGGGCGCCGTCGTTGCCCTGGACTCGCTGTTCAATGGCGGCCGAGTCTGGAAGGGCCGGCCTGTTGCGCCGCCGGCCAGCGTGCACCCCACCGGGCTGGCGGCGCTGGACGCGGTGCTGCCCAGCGGCGGCTGGCCGGAGGCGGCCCTGAGCGAAATCCTGATGGCCAAGGAAGGGGTCGGCGAATTGCAATTGGTGCTGCCGACCCTGGCGCGTTTATCAACGGCAGGCGAGCGCATCGTGCTGGTCGCGCCGCCTTACACGCCGTACCCGCACGCCTGGCAGAACGCCGGGGTGGATTTGCGCCAGCTTTCGGTGATCCAGGCCGAGGAGCGCGATACCTTGTGGGCCGTCGAACAATGCCTGCGTTCCGGCAGTTGCGGCGCCGTGCTGTGCTGGCCGCGCAAGGCCGATGACCGCGCCTTGCGCCGTTTGCAGGTGGCGGCCGAAACCGGCCAGACCCTGGCGTTTGCCTGGCGCTCTTTACACGAGGCAATCAATGCCTCGCCCGCTGCCTTGCGCCTGGCCGTTGAGGCAAAACCGGCGCAAGTGCGGGTGCTCAAATGCCGGGGCGGGCTGGCCCATCCGGCGCCGATTGCGCTGGCCGGGCACTGAGGTTGCCATGCGCTGGGTGTGTATTGTCTTCCCGCAATTGGCGCTGGACGGGGTGCAGCGTGTGCATCCCGAGCCCGACCAGCCGCTGGTGTTGCTGGCTGGTACGCCGCAGCGTCGCGTGTTGCAAACCGTCAATGCCGCCGCCCGCGCGTTGGGCCTGCGCCCCGGGCAATCGCTGACGGCTGCGCATGCGCTGGCCAAGACCTTCGCCAGCGCCGAATACGACCCCGCAGAAATCGAGCGCTGGCAGCAGTTTCTGGCGGCCTGGGCTTACCGTTTCAGTTCCCAGGTCAGTGTGTATTACCCGCGCGCCTTGCTGTTCGAGATCGAATCGAGCCTGGGGCTGTTCGGGCCGTGGGCGCAGTTCGAGGCGCGGTTGCGCAACGAGCTGACAGCGTTGGGGTTTCGCCACCGTATCGTCGCCGCGCCCAATCCGGCGGCGGCGCGGGTGCTGGCCAATATCTACGATGGCCTGGCCGTGGCCGATGATCACGCGCTGCACCAAGCCCTGGCGCCATTGCCTGTCGACCGTTCAGGCCTCGACCCGCAGGCCGCCACCGCCTTGTCACGCATGGGCCTGCGCACGCTGGCCCAGGTGCAGGCGTTGCCCCGCCACACGCTGGCGCGACGCTTTGATGCCGGCTTGCTCAAGCACCTGGATGCGTTGAGCGGGCAGCGGCCGCTGCCACTGGCGTTCTATCAGCCACCGGACCAGTTCGATGCACGCATCGAGCTGAATTTCGATGTGCAATCCCACCAGGCCTTACTGTTTCCGTTGCGCCGCCTGACCGGAGACCTGTCGGCCTTCCTTTGCGGTCGCGACAGCGGCGTGCAGCGTTTCGACCTGCACCTGGAACACGCCCAGGCGCCTGACAGCGTGATCAAGGTCGGCCTGCTCAGCGCCGAGCGCGAACCGGCGATGCTGTTCGAACTGGCCCGCGGCCGTCTGGAGCAGGTGCAAGTCACCTCGCCGGTACGCGGCTTTCGCCTGGTCGCCCAAGACCTGCCGGTGTTCGTGCCGCAACGCCAGGACTTGTTCGACGACCGCCCGCAACAGACGTTGCCCTGGGAGCAACTGCGCGAACGCTTGCGCGCACGCCTGGGCGATGAGGCTGTGCAAGGCCTGCGCTTTCATGCCGACCACCGCCCCGAATGCGCCTGGCAAGCCGCCGCCGATAGCCGCGCGTGCCCCACTTTGAACAAGGTGCAGCGCCCGGGTTGGTTGCTGCACGAGCCGACCTTGCTGGCCGAGCAGGGCGTACAGATTCTGATGGGCCCGGAACGCATCGAATCCGGTTGGTGGGATGGCGCCGATATTCGCCGCGACTATTACCTGATCCAGACCCGCGCCGGGCAGCAAGGCTGGGCCTATCGCACCGTCGGGCAAAGCGATGGGCTGTGGCTGCAAGGCTGGTTTGCATGAGCTACGCCGAGCTGCATTGCCTGTCCAATTTCAGTTTTCAGCGCGGCGCGTCGAGTGCGCTGGAGTTGTTCGAGCGCGCCAAGCGCCAAGGCTACAGCGCCTTGGCGATCACCGACGAATGCACCTTGTCGGGCATTGTGCGCGCCTGGCAAGCAGCGAAGGCGGTGGACATGCCGCTGATTATCGGCAGCGAGGTGCGCATCGAGAACGGCCCCAAACTGGTGTTGCTGGTTGAAGACCTCAGTGGCTACCAGCACCTGTGCCGACTGATCACCCTGGCCCGACGCCGCGCCGAGAAAGGCCGCTATCGCCTGCTGCAGGAAGACTTCGATCAGCCTCTGCCCGGCCTGCTGGCGCTGTGGGTTGCCGACGACAGCGACACCCAGGCCTCGATCCAGTGGCTGCGCCGTACCTTCGCCGATCGCCTGTGGCTGGCGGTGCACCTGCATTGCGGCCAGAACGATGCGCGCCACCTCGAACAGCGCCTGGCCCTGGCCGCCAGCCTGCACATCAAGGCGGTGGCCTGCGGCGATGTGCACATGCATGCGCGCGGTCGCCGCGCGCTGCAAGACACCATGACCGCTATCCGTCATCACGTCACGGTGGCCGACGCCGGCACACGCCTGCACCCCAATGGCGAGCGGCATCTGCGCAGCCTCGACGCCCTCGGCGCGCTGTACCCGCACGCCTTGCTGGATGAAACCCTGGCCATCGCACGGCGCTGCACGTTCGACCTCAGCCAATTGCGCTACCACTACCCGCGCGAGTTGGTGCCCGCCGGCCAAAACGCGACATCCTGGTTGCGCCAGCTCACCGAAGAAGGCATTGCCCAGCGCTGGCCGCAGGGTGTCGATGCCAAGACCTTGCAGCAGATCAACCATGAGTTGGCGCTGATCAGCGAGCTGGGTTACGAAAGTTATTTCCTCACCGTGCACGACATTGTGCGCTTTGCCCGCAGCCGTTCGATCCTGTGCCAGGGCCGGGGCTCGGCGGCCAACTCGGCGGTGTGTTTTGCCTTGGGCATCACCGAGATCAACCCGAGCCTGATGAACATGCTGTTCGAACGCTTCCTGTCCAAGGAGCGCAACGAGCCGCCGGATATCGACGTCGACTTCGAACATGAACGCCGCGAAGAAGTGCTGCAGTACGTGTTCCAGCGCTATGGGCGCACCCGCGCGGCCTTGACGGCGGTGGTCAGCAGCTACCACGCGGCCGGCGCGGTGCGCGATGTGGCCAAGGCCCTCGGCTTACCGCCGGACCAGATCAACGCCCTGGCCGAATGCTGTGGGCGCTGGAGCGACGATGCGCCGCCCCTGGAGCGCTTGCGCGAAGGCGGCTTCGACCCGCAAAGCCCGATCCTGCGCCGGGTGCTCACGCTGACGCAGCAGTTGATCGGCTTCCCCCGGCACTTGTCCCAGCACCCTGGCGGCTTCGTGATTTCCGAATACCCGCTGGACACGCTGGTACCGGTGGAAAACGCCGCCATGGCCGAGCGCACCATCATCCAGTGGGACAAGGACGACCTCGACGCCGTTGGCCTGCTCAAGGTGGATATTCTGGCCCTGGGCATGCTCAGCGCGATCCGTCGCTGCTTCGATTTACTGCGCCGGCATCGCAACCTGGACCTGGCGCTGGCGACGATTCCCAAGGAGGACGCCGCCACCTACGCGATGATCAGCAAGGCCGACACCATTGGCGTGTTCCAGATCGAGTCGCGCGCACAAATGTCGATGCTGCCCAGGCTCAAGCCGCAAAAATTCTATGACTTGGTGATCGAGGTCGCCATCGTGCGGCCGGGCCCGATCCAGGGCGGCATGGTGCACCCATACCTGCGCAGGCGTAATAACGAAGAGCCGACGACGTATCCCTCACCGCAACTCAAGGCGGTGCTGGAGCGCACCTTGGGCGTGCCACTGTTTCAGGAACAAGTGATGCAGATCGCCATGGTCGCCGCCGACTATGGCCCCGGCGAGGCCGACCAGCTGCGCCGCTCGATGGCCGCCTGGAAACGCCATGGCGGGCTTGAGCCGCATCAGGCACGCCTGCGCGCCGGCATGCTCAAGAACGGCTACAGCGAGGCATTTGCCGCGCAAATCTTCGAACAGATCAAAGGCTTTGGCAGCTATGGTTTTCCCGAGTCCCACGCGGCCAGTTTTGCCTTGCTGACCTACGCCAGTTGTTGGCTCAAATGCCATGAGCCGGCGGCCTTTGCCTGTGCACTGATCAACAGCTGGCCCATGGGCTTCTACAGCCCGGACCAGATCCTGCAGGATGCGCGGCGTCATCGCTTGCAGATCCGCCCGGTCGATGTGCTGGCCAGTGACTGGGATTGCAGCCTGGAACCTATCGACGGCCAGCAACCGGCGATCCGCATGGGCTTGCGCATGATCTCGGGGTTTCGCGAGGAAGACGCGCGGCGCATCGAAGCGGCCCGCCAGCGCGGTACGTTCAGCGACATTGCCGACCTGGACGAACGCGCCGGGCTGGATGCGCGCGCCCAGGCATTGCTGGCGGACTCGGGCGCCTTGCGCGCGTTGGCCGGCAACCGGCACAAGGCGCGCTGGGAAGTGGCCGGGGTGCATAAACAGCTGGGGCTGTTCGCTGGCCTGCCCAGCCCCGACGAAGCGGCGGTGGTGCTGCCGGCACCAACGGTTGGCGAAGACCTGCAGGCCGACTACGCCACGGTCGGCACCACCCTTGGCCCGCATCCCTTGGCGTTGCTGCGTGATGAACTGCGTAAACGCCGCTGTCGCAGTTCCCTCGAGCTGATGGCGGTTGCGCATGGGCGCAACGTCAGCGTCGCGGGGCTGGTCACCGGCCGGCAACGCCCGGGCACCGCCAGCGGGGTTACCTTCGTCACCCTGGAGGATGAATTCGGCAACCTCAATGTGGTGGTCTGGCGTGACTTGGCCGAGCGTCAGCGTCAGGCGTTGGTCGGTTCGCGCCTGTTGAAAGTCGACGGGCGCTGGGAGGCGGTAGGCGAGATACGGCACTTGATTGCCGGGCGCCTGACCGACCTGACGCCGCTGCTGGATGGGATTAATGTGCGCAGCCGGGATTTTCATTGACGGGAGTTGCTCAGGCCTTCTCGGATAAGCTATATGCAATGAAACGAATTATTGCAGTCAGGCTCCAAGTTTTTATCAGCGCAACTGCATCACTCATCCATTCTTCTCTTCGCCAAGAGCCCATAGATGCTTTTTTTATCCAACACCCATGGCTGCGAAGGCTGGGGCGGTGAAATGGCCCAGCGGATCCGCGCCTTTGACTGGTCGACCACTGACCTCGGCCCGATCCACGCCTGGCCGAAGAGTCTGGTCAGCGCCGTGCAGATGCTACTGGCATCCCCGATGCCGATGGTGATGCTGTGGGGGCGGCCGGGGTACATGATCTACAACGACAGCTACTCGGTATTTGCCGGCGGCCGGCATCCGTATCTGTTGGGCACGCCCGTGGAGCTGGGCTGGCCGGAAGTGGCCGAGTTCAACCGGCATGTGGTGGACACTTGTTTGGCGGGCGGCACGTTATCGTTCAACAACAAGGAACTGGTGCTGCTGCGCAATGGCAAGCCGGAAGATGTCTGGATGGACCTTTACTACAGCCCCGTCGCCGGCGACGACCAACAACCGGCGGGTGTGCTCGCGATTGTGGTGGAGACCACCGCCCACGTGAACTCCGAACGCTTGCGCCAGGAATTGACGCATAACCTGGAGCAACGCGTGGCGGCCGAAGTGCAGGCGCGCTCCTCGGCCGAAGCGCAATTGCGTCAGTCGCAAAAACTCGAAGCCATCGGCGGCCTGACCGGTGGCGTGGCCCACGACTTCAATAACCTGCTGCAAGTGATCGCCGGCAACCTGCACCTGCTGGCCCGGCACGAACCCGAGAATGCCCAGGTACAGCGCCGTGTCACGGCCGCCATCGCAGCGGTGGAGCGCGGCGCCAAACTGTCGTCGCAACTGCTGGCCTTTGCTCGACGCCAACCGTTGTCGCCGGCTGTTTACAACCCCCAGCGCATCTACGCAGGTTTGGGTGAATTACTGCAGCGGGCGTTGGGCGAAACCATCCATATCGATGTGCAATTGCCGCAGGATTCCTGGTGCATCAATGTCGACCGCAACCAGTTGGAAAACGCCTTGCTCAACCTGGCGATCAATGCCCGCGATGCCATGCAAGGCGAGGGCGTGATTCGCATCACCGGCGATAACATCATCCTCAACCCCGACGACTGCGTGGGCAAGAGCGTCCTGCCTGGCGAATATGTGCGCCTGGCCGTCACGGATATTGGCGTGGGCATGTCGCAGGCGGTCCTGGCGCGGGTATTCGAACCGTTCTTTACCACCAAGCGTGAAGGCCATGGCACTGGCCTTGGCTTGAGCATGGTGTTTGGTTTCGTGCGGCAAAGCGGCGGCCATGTCGAGGTGTGGAGCGAGGAGGGCAAGGGCACGGTGGTGCAGATGTACTTTCCGCGCAGCCTCGGCGCCGAGGACCCGGACAGCCACCCCGTTGAGGCTGTGCCGCACGCGGGTGGCCAGGAGACCATTCTGGTGGTCGAGGACAACGTCGATGTACGGGTGACGGTGGTGGAATTGCTCGAGCAGTCGGGCTACACCGTGCTCACCGCCGAAGACGGCGACCGCGCGATGCAAGCGCTGCAGGGCGGCGTGCAGCCGGACCTGATTTTTACCGACGTGGTGATGCCCGGCCGGGTCAAAAGTACGGACCTGGCCGACTGGGCCCGCGCCCAGGTACCGCCGGTGGCGGTGCTGTTCACCTCCGGGCACACCCGCGACATTCTTTCCAGCAATCACCTGCTGAGCCCCGACATTCATCTGCTGAGCAAGCCCTACAGCCCCGAATCCCTGACACAACGGGTGCGCAGCGTGCTCACTGTCCGATAAGGTCTTTCATGACTTCACAGCGCAACATCCCTCAAGTCACCGGCCAGCACCCTGGCTTTGTGCGAGTGCGCGGCGCTCGCGAACATAACCTGCGAAACGTCGATGTCGACATTCCGCGGGACGCCCTGGTGGTGTTCACCGGCGTCTCGGGCTCCGGCAAATCATCCCTGGCGTTTTCCACGGTGTACGCCGAAGCCCAGCGTCGTTATTTCGAATCGGTAGCGCCTTACGCACGGCGCCTGATCGATCAGGTCGGCGTGCCGGATGTGGATTCCATCGAAGGTCTGCCGCCGGCCGTGGCCCTGCAGCAGCAGCGCGGCACGCCGAGTGCGCGCTCTTCGGTGGGCAGCGTCACGACCTTGTCGAGCCTGATCCGCATGTTGTACTCGCGCGCTGGCAGTTATCCGCCGGGCCAGGCCATGCTGTACGCCGAGGACTTTTCGCCGAACCTGCCCCAGGGCGCGTGCCCGCAGTGCCATGGCCTGGGCCGGGTGTATGAGGTGACCGAGGCGCTGATGGTGCCCGATCCGTCGTTGACCATTCGCCAGCGTGCGGTGGCGTCGTGGCCGTTGGCGTGGCAAGGGCAGAACCTGCGCGACATCCTTGTGACGCTCGGCTATGACGTGGACATTCCCTGGCGCGACCTGCCGAAAAAACAGCGCGACTGGATCCTGTTCACCGAAGAAACCCCGACCGTGCCGGTGTACGCAGGCTTCACGCCCGAACAGACCCGCGCGGCCTTGAAGCGCAAGCTCGAACCCAGTTACCAGGGCACCTTCAGCGGCGCGCGGCGCTATATCCTGCACACCTTCACCCACACCCAGAGTGCGCTGATGAAAAAGCGCGTCTCGCAGTTCATGCAGGGCAGCGCCTGCCCGTTGTGCGAGGGCAAACGCCTGACCCGGGCGGCGCTGTCGGTGAAATTCGCCGGGGTGGATATCGGTGAGTTGTCGCAACTGTCGCTGTCGCAGTTGGCGGAGTTGCTGCGGCCGGTCGCGGCGGGGCAGGACAAGATGAAACTGTCGGTGGAAAAACGCCTGGCCGCCCAGCGTATCGCCGAAGATTTGCTTGAGCGCGTGAGCACCCTGATCGAGCTGGGCCTGGGTTACCTGTCCCTGGAGCGCAGTACGCCGACGTTGTCATCCGGCGAGCTGCAGCGCCTGCGCCTGGCCACGCAATTGGGCTCGCAGTTGTTCGGGGTGATCTATGTGCTGGATGAACCATCGGCGGGTCTGCACCCGGCGGATGGCGAAGCGTTGTTCACCGCGCTGGAGCGCTTGAAAGCCGCAGGCAATTCGGTGTTTGTGGTTGAGCACGACCTGGAAACCATGCGCCGCGCCGACTGGCTGATCGACGTGGGGCCGGCTGCCGGCGAGCATGGCGGGCAAGTACTGTACAGCGGCCCGCCCGCGGGGCTGGCGGATATCGAGGCGTCGCAGACACGGGAATATCTGTTCGCCGAGCGGCGCCCGCCGAGCCAGTCGCGCCGTGAGCCCACCGGTTGGTTGAAGCTCGAAGGCGTGACGCGCAACAACCTCAATGACCTGAGCGTGGACTTCCCATTGGGGTGCTTTACGGCGGTGACGGGTATCTCGGGCTCGGGCAAATCCAGCCTGGTCAGCCAGGCGCTGCTGGAACTGGTAGGCGCGGGGTTGGGCCGTGTGGTGGAAATCGACGAAGAACCCAGCCTGGAAGACGACATCCCGCAAACCAGCGGCGGGCGTATCAGTGCGGGTCTGGAGTCGATCCGGCGCCTGGTACAGGTAGACCAGAAACCCATCGGCCGAACGCCGCGCTCCAACCTTGCAACCTACACCGGGCTGTTCGACAACGTGCGCAAACTGTTCGCCGCCACACCGGCGGCGAAGAAGCGCCACTATGACGCCGGGCAGTTCTCCTTCAACGTCGCCAAGGGCCGCTGCCCCAATTGCGAGGGAGAGGGGTTTGTGAGTGTCGAGTTGCTGTTCATGCCGAGCGTGTATGCGCCGTGCCCGACTTGTCACGGTGCGCGTTACAACCCTGAGACCCTGGCGATCAAATGGCAGGGATTGAGCATTGCTCAAGTGCTGGGGCTGACGGTGGAGCAGGCGGTGGAGGTGTTTGCCGAGCAGCCTGGGGTGCTGCGCTCGTTGCAGGTGTTACGCGATATTGGCCTGGGGTATTTGCGGTTGGGCCAGCCGGCCACCGAGCTGTCCGGCGGTGAGGCGCAGCGCATCAAGCTGGCGACCGAGCTGCAACGCAATGCGCGAGGCGCCACGCTGTATGTCTTGGATGAGCCCACCACCGGGTTACACCCACGTGATGTGGACCGCTTGCTCAGCCAGCTGAATCATCTGGTCGAGGCGGGGCATACGGTGGTGGTGGTAGAGCACGAGATGCGCGTCGTGGCGCAGAGTGACTGGGTGATCGATATCGGGCCGGGGGCCGGCACGCAGGGCGGGAAGGTGGTAGCCAGTGGCACGCCGCAGAAGGTGGCCAAAAGCAAGGTCAGCCGCACTGCGCCGTTTCTGGTACGAGAACTGACTTAACTGCCCATCAGGTCGAAATGCGCAAGCGGGCCAGCCCGCTTGCGCATTTTTTTATCAGGATTTAGCCAGCTGTTCCTTCGCCAGCTTCACCACATTCTCTGTGGTAAACCCAAACTTTTCCTGCAACTTGGCCAACGGCGCCGAGGCGCCAAAGGTGCTCATCACCACTTTCGCGCCGGTCTGCCCGACGTAACGGTCCCACCCCAGCGGGCCGGCTTGTTCCACGACGACCCGGGCTTTCACCGCCGGTGGCAACACGCTGTCGCGGTACGCCTGGTCCTGTTCTTCAAACAGTTCCCAGCTGGGCATCGACACCACTTGCGCGGCAATGCCCTCGCTTTTCAACTGCTCATAAGCCGCAACCGCCAGGCTGACTTCACTGCCCGTCGCCAACAGCAGGACTTCAGGGTTGTCCGCGCCCGCCAGGACATAAGCGCCCTTGGCCGCACCGGACGCCGGTGCGTATTTCGTACGATCCAGGGTGGGCAGCGCTTGACGCGACAGCACCACGCAACTTGGCCGATGGGTCTGCGCCAGCGCGACCTTCCACAGTTCCAGGGTTTCATTGGCGTCGCCGGGTCGCAGGGTCAGCAGCCCTGGCGTTGCGCGCAATTGTGTCAGGTGCTCGATGGGCTGGTGCGTCGGCCCATCTTCGCCAACGCCAATGGAGTCGTGGGTAAACACAAACACCACCGGCAATTCCATGATCGCCGCCAGGCGGATCGGCGGTTTCATGTAGTCGCTGAACACCAGGAAGGTCGAGGTGTAGGGGCGCAGGTACGACAGCGCCATGCCGTTGGCAATCGCGCCCATGGCGTGCTCACGGATGCCGAAGTGCAGGTTGCGCCCGCTGTAATCATCGGCACTGAAACGCCCGGCGCCATCAAAGGTCAGGTTGGTCTTGGTCGAGGGCGACAAGTCTGCAGAGCCGCCAAGCAGCCACGGAACCTGTTGGGCAAAGGCATTCAATACCTCGCCACCGGCTGCACGGCTGGCGACGCCTTTGGCGTCGGTGTCGAAGCTGGGCAGTTCATCCTGCCAGTGCTCGGGCATTTCGCCCGCGCGCATGCGGCGCAGTTCATCCGCCAGTTCCGGTTCGTACTGCTCCAGCTGCGACAAGTGGCGGGTCCATTCTTCATACTGCGGCTGGCTGCGTTCAAGCAGCGCATCGCGCAGCACGGTGCGGACCTCGTCGGGCACCAGGAAGCTGGAATCCTCGGGCCAGCCGTAGGCCGCCTTGGTCAGCCGGATCTCATCGGCACCCAGCGGTTCGCCATGGGCGGCGGCGGTGTTGTGTTTGTGTGGCGAGCCGTAGCCGATCACGCTGTCGACCACAATGAGGGTCGGTGCGCCGGTGTTGGCCTTGAACGTTTCCAGGGCGCTGCTCAAGGCTTGCAAGTCGTTGGCATCGGTGACGTGCAGGGTGTGCCAGCCGTAGGCCTGGAAGCGCTTGATCACATCTTCACTGAACGCCAGTTCGGTATGGCCCTCGATGCTGATGGTGTTGTTGTCGTAGATCCAGCACAGGTTGTCCAGCTTCAGGTGCCCGGCAATCGAGGCCGCTTCGCTGCTGATGCCTTCCATCATGTCGCCGTCGCCGCACAGGGTGTAGACGCTGTAATCGAACAGCACGGTGCCATCGCGGTTGAAACGCTGGCCCAGCCAACGCTCGGCCATGGCCATGCCGACACTGTTGGCGCAACCCTGGCCAAGGGGGCCGGTGGTGGTTTCAACGCCGGTGGTCATGCGGTACTCGGGATGGCCCGGGGTCTTGGAACTCATCTGCCGGAACTGCTTGATATCGTCCAGGCTGATTGCCGGCTGGCCGGAGCGCTTGCCTTGAGCATCGATCTCCACCACACCGGCCAGGTGCAGCAGCGAATACAGCAGCATCGACGCGTGCCCCACTGACAACACAAAACGGTCGCGGTTAGGCCAGTCGGGATGCTGCGGGTGATAACGCAGGAAGCGGCTCCACAACGTGTAGCCCACTGGCGCCAGGCCCATCGGCGTGCCGGGGTGGCCGGAGTTGGCCTTCTGCACGGCATCCATGGCCAGGGTGCGAATCGTGTTGATGCATTGGGTGTCGACAGCAGTGGCAGCGTGATTCATGAAACCGTTCTCCCTCGGGTGGCGATCTACAGTGGAGGGCAGGGCGTGGCAAAGGTTTGATCGCATCGCCCGCATTACGACGAACGGGGATGTAATGACCCGGGACATGACAAGACCCCCCGCAATGGGCTAGCTTCAAACGCGTAGGCCATTGATCAACTTGCGGAGGTACTCCATGCCAGTGAAACACGACCTGTATCAGGATCTGGGTTTGACCAAGGAAGTCGTTCACGAACGCAGGAGGGGCGATGACCGTTTGAACACGCTGCTCGAGCAATACGACGCCGCCGACAAGGAGGTGCTGGCTTTCGAGTCTTCAGGCGGGGCTGACGAAGAACTGGAAAAACTGAAGAAGAAGCGCCTTTTGGTCAAAGACAAGATTGTGCAGCAGTTGGTGTAGTTGCAGTCCGCGCTCCTACAGGGCGCGGACATATTTGTTCAGAATTGTCTGAGGGACAGAGCGCTTTTCACTGTCTATCATGCGCACCGCCCACCCGGCTCTGGGGACTGTTGCGGCGCAAGGATTGCGCTGGTGAGCCGGGTGGGCACTCTCATTTCATGCCTGCAGCGCCTGGATGCATTCATCCATCGAGCGCTGTTGCGTCTCGCTGTACAGCTTCAGCTCATCAATCGTTCGGCAGCCCAGTGCTTTCTCGAATTCGGCCTGGTTCGAATTCGCCGCATAGTGACTCTGCGCCGCATCCCCAAGATTGGACTGAAAGATCCCCGCCGCACTCACCGGCAGAAAATCCTCATACACCAGCGGTTCCACGTCCACATGGCCCGCAGCAATCCGCGCCTGGAGTGTGTCCGGTTGATTGGCTTGGCCGCGCGCCGCCAGGCCTTGCTCGGTCACGAAATAGCGAAAGTACGCCAACCCTTGCTCGCGCATCTGGGTGTGGTTATCGGGGAATGCCTTGAAGTGCTGCTCCATCAACTGCACGTAACGCGCGGCGTTGGCCTCGTTCGGGAAGGCGCCCAGTTCGTCGCGCGCAGCGTTCAGCAGCTGGTCGTACAGGGCGCGGCCTTTTGGCGTCAGCGCGACGCCGCGTTGTTCGATTTCGCCGAAGCGCGCGCTGTGGCTGCCCTTCGCGTCGGTGAAGGCGATCGGCTCGTCCAGCGCCTTGAAGCTGGTCTGGCGTAGCAGGATCGGGCAGTGGCGACGCGGCGGCCCTTCGATCACGGCCTTGGGGGTGATGCCTTTGCCGGGCATGGCGGCCTGCACCTGGTCGATGTCGAGGGTGCGCGGGGTCAGGTGATTAATGTGCGGGCCCTTGAACGCGACCACGTCGGCGATCAGGCGATGCTGGTCGCTCAGTTGCTGGTATTGCGCGCCGGTGACGGTGGCGGTGTGGTGCCAGCGAAAGGTTTCCAGGGCTTGGCGAATAAATGCATCGGCGTCGTCGGCGTTGAGGCCGCCGTCGCGTTCCGCTTGCTCGATCAACGCCAAGGCGCCAGGGGTGAAGATGTTGCGTTGGGCCAGGGCGTTTTCGGCAAAGGCGCGCAGCTCAGGGTTTTCAATCAGTTCCAAGCGCAGCAGTGAGGTAAATACACGGAACGGGCTGGCTTGCAGTGAGCGTTCATGCACGGCGCGAAAGGCAGTGGAATGCACCGGCACGCCAGCGGGCGTCAGGTCGTAGTAGCCCACCGGTTGCATGCCCATCACGGCAAACAGGCGGCGGATGGTTGCCAGTTCCATGGCTGTGCCCAGGCGAATGGCGCCGTGACGTTCCATGTCCAGACGCTCGATTTCACCCGTGCGCTGCAACTGCCGGGAAAGCCCAGAATCACTGGCCAACACCCGGGTATTGGTCTCGGCCACCAGCGCCATCAGCGCCCCGTACAGCGGAACTTCATCTCGGTACATGTCGGACATGGCTTTGGAAAAGCCTTTACGGATGTCGTCGGGGCTGACATGTGCGGTGGTTGGCATAGAAAAATTCCTGATGGCTAGGGGCGTGAACTTGGCCTATCGCTGGATTTTGTTGAGCTTGAGCCAGTGTTGCAAACGAAGAATCCTCTGGACTTCATTCTGCAAATGAATGAGATGACGTGAATATGACAAAAAACGCTGGCGGCGAAATTTCATTTTCACCGGCACTTTTCTAACAAATTCTTCACGAGGTGCGCCCCGGTCCTCATGAAACAATCGTCACGTTTGTAGGGATGAAAACGCCGTTTTGCACACAACGCACATAAAAAAATGTTTAGGGGCCGTCACACATGAAAATTTCTACACTGGCGTTATCCATCACCGCTGCATTGCTCGCGCAACACGCCTGCGCTGATGACTTCGGGCTCGGTTCTCTGGGCACGGGCACAGGTCACAGTGGCTTTCTTGAAGACAGCCACGCCGCCATCAGTTCGCGGACCATGTACTACAGCGCAGACAACCGCTCGGGGACCAGCAACGATCTGCGCGAAGCTGCGACATTGCTGCGCTTTGACTACAAATCCGGCTACACCCAAGGCACCCTTGGTGTCGGTTTCGACGTCATGGCGTTCGGCGCCTTGCGTCTTGATGGTGGCGACGGCCACGCCGCAGGCCCAGGGCTGGCGGGGAACGGCAACAGCTTCTTCCCGACCAAGAACAACGGCACCGAACCGGCCGACAGTTTCGGTCGCGCCGCCGGCAACGTGAAATTCCGTATTTCCCAGACCGAGTTGCACGTCGGCGGTGGTTTGGCCCCGGTGCTGCCTATTCTGGTCTCCAACGACAGCCGTGTTGCGCCACAGACCTTTGACGGCGGCATCCTCACCTCCAGCGACATTCCGAACGTGACCTTCACCGGCGGTGAGCTGAACAAGGCCGAAGGCCGTGCGTCCAGTAACTCCACGGGCCTGAGTGTGGCTGGCGGTACGCGCGACAGCGACAGCTTCAAGTTCGGTGGTGTGGACTACAAACCGTTCGGCTCGTCCGACAACGCCATCGCGAAAAACCTGACGCTGCAGTACTACTACGCCAACCTGCAAGACTTCTACAAACAGAACTATTTCGGCCTGGTCCACGTGTTGCCGTTGGGCAATGACCAATCGTTCAAGACTGACCTGCGCTACTTCGACAGCACCAGCGACGGCAAGAATGGCGAAAGCGGCTACGCGTTCAACAACAACGGTGGCTACGCCAAGCATGCTGGCGAGGTGGACAACAAAACCTACAGCGCCGCGTTCACCTACCAACTGGGCGGCAGCAGCCTGATGCTCGGCCACATCGGCGTGAGCGACGACGGCGGCTTCGTCTGGGTCAACCAGGGCAGCCTCGCCGACCCACAGCAACAAGGCGCGGGCGGCAGCGACTTCTACCTGTTCACCGACGCCGTGGTTGGCCAGTTCTCCCGTGCGGGTGAGCAAGTCAACTTTGGTCAGTATTCGTATGACTTCAAGGCCTACGTACCCGGCCTGAAAGCTTCGGTGGCTTACCTGGACGGTACGGACATCAAGTCCAAAGTCGCCGGCGGCCCTGACCAGAAAGAAAATGAAACCGACTTCCGCCTGGATTACGTCGTGCAGGCAGGCCCGCTCAAAGGCTTCGGCACTACCTTCCGGACCGGTACTTATCACGGTCACAACACCGGCACCGCGGATCAGGATCAAACCCGCCTGATCTTCAACTACACCTACGCGATCTTCTAAGCACGCTCGCACGTTTACCGCGTTGAAAAAACCGAGGCCGCCTGATCAGCGGCCTCTTTTTTTGCCGGGGTGGATGAGACTTCATGTGCATCCGAGCGGGGATGGGTTCTACACTGCCCGTCACTGTGTCAGTGATGGAGGACCCAATGACGGCCACACCCGTAACCAACATCCTTGAAACGATTGAAGGTCAACGCCTGGCGACGCCAGAGGCCGAGCGTTGGCGCGAGTGGGGCCCGTACTTGAGTGAACGCCAATGGGGCACGGTGCGCGAAGACTACAGCGCAGACGGCGATGCCTGGGCCTACTTCCCGCATGACCACGCGCGCAGCCGCGCCTATCGCTGGGGCGAAGATGGCCTGGCCGGTTTCAGCGACAAGGCGCAACGCTGGTGCCTGGGCCTGGCGCTGTGGAACGAGCGCGACACGATCCTCAAGGAGCGGTTGTTCGGCTTGAATAACGCCGAGGGCAACCACGGTGAAGACGTCAAGGAGCTGTACTTTTTCGTCGACGGCGTACCCAGTCATGCCTACATGCGCATGCTCTACAAATACCCGCATGCGGCCTTTCCCTACGCCGACCTGACCACCGAGAACGCGCGCCGTGGGCTTGCGGATGCCGAGTACGAAATCCTCGACACGGGCGTGTTCGAAGACAACCGCTACTGCGATGTCAGCGTCGAATACGCCAAGCATCAGCCCGACGATATTTTCATGCGCGTCACCGTGCATAACCGCTCCGACCAGCCGACGCGCCTGCAGGTGTTGCCCCAGGTGTGGGCGCGCAATGACTGGAGCTGGACCCTGGATGCGCCCAAGCCGCAGTTGCGCCTGGACGGCGAACAGGTGCTGGCCCGTCATCATGAACTTTCCGATCGCCACCTCAGCGCCTGGGGCCAGGACGGGGTGGAATGGTTGTTCTGTGAAAACGAGAGCAACTATCAGCGCCTGGACGGGCAACCGGCACCCGGGCCGTTCAAGGATGGCATCAACGATTACGTGGTCGATGGCGTGCAGTCGGCGATTCGCCGCGATGCGGGCACCAAGGTCGCCGCGCGTTTCATCCTCGAACTGGCGGGCCTTGAAAGTAAAAGCCTGTACCTGCGGTTTGCGCCCACCGATGCGCCGCAGATCAACGCGCGCAAGCTGTTCGAACAGCGCCGCGAGGAGGCCGATCAGTTCTACGCGGCCTTGCAACACGGCATCAGCGAGGAGGATGCGCGCAATGTGCAGCGCCAGGCCCTGGCGGGTTTACTGTGGTCCAAACAGCTCTACTATTTCGACGTGAACCAGTGGCTCGACGGCGACCCTGCCCAGCCGGCGCCACCGCCCGAGCGCCTGCACATCCGTAATACCCATTGGCGGCACCTGTCCAACTTCGACATCCTCTCCATGCCCGACACCTGGGAATACCCGTGGTACGCCTCCTGGGACCAGGGCTTTCAGGCGGTGGCGATTGCGCTGATTGATCCCGGTTATGCCAAGCAGCAATTGTTGCTGTTGGTGAAGGACCGCTTCATGCACCCCAACGGCCAACTGCCGGCGTATGAATGGCGTTTTGACGATGCCAACCCGCCGGTGCATGCCTGGGCCAGTTGGCGGGTGTATCAGCAGGACAAGGCGTTAACGGGTGTCGGCGACATGGATTTTCTGGAGCGGATTTTCCACAAGCTGCTGCTGAATTTTTCCTGGTGGGTCAATCGCAAGGACGCCGAGGGCCGCAACCTGTTCCAGGGCGGGTTCCTGGGCCTGGACAACATTGCCTTGTTCGACCGCTCGGCGACCTTGCCGCCGGGTTACCAGCTGGATCAGGCCGACGGCACGGCGTGGGTCGCGGCCTACGCGCTGGACCTGATGCGGATCGGGCTGGAGCTGGCAAAGCGCAATGTCGTGTACGTCGATATTGCGGTGAAGTTTTTCGAGCACTTCCTGTACATCGCCGGCGCTATCAACCGCGTCGACGACAGCGCCGAAGGGCTGTGGGATGAGCAGGACCTGTTCTTCTACGATGTGCTGCACCGCCCCGACGGCCAGAACGAGCCGGTGCGCTTGCGTTCCATCGTCGGCCTGATGCCATTGTTTGCCGTGCTGGTGCTGGAGCAGCGCGAACATGAAGGCCTGGAAGGCTTGCGTGAGCGGCTGTTGGGGTTCATGCATCACCGGCCGGACTTGGCCAAGTTGGTGTCGCGCTGGAACGAGCCGGGGCAGGGCAATCGCCTGTTGCTGGCGCTGTTGCGTGGCGAACGGACCAAGGATTTGTTGCGCCGCATGCTGGATGACCAGGAGTTTCTGTCAGGCTTTGGTGTGCGGTCCTTGTCCAAGGCATTTGCCCAAGAGCCACTGGCGCTGAAGATGAATGGCGACACCTTGTGCGCACGTTACCAGCCGGGCGAGTCGGACTCACGGTTGTACGGCGGCAATTCGAACTGGCGCGGGCCCTTGTGGATGCCGGTGAACTACATGCTGATCGAGTCGTTGCGCGAGTTTCATCGCTACTACGCGGATAACTTCTCGGTGGAGTACCCGACCGGGAGTGGTTATCTGGCGTCCCTTGAAGAAGTTGCAGACGGCCTCAGTCAGCGTCTGACGCGATTGTTCCTGAGGGATGAGGACGGGCTGCGTCCGTCGATGGCGGGGTATGCGCAGCTGGAAGCGGACCCGGCCAGTCGCGACCTGGTGCTGTTTCATGAGTATTTTCACGGGGAGACCGGGCGCGGTCTGGGCGCCTCGCATCAAACCGGCTGGAGTGCGTTGGTGGCGCTGCTGTTGCAACCTCGTTAGGGCACGCTCCATGGCAGGGGGCACGGGGCGTCTCGGGCCACGATTGGAGGCTCAGGCCGCCGCGGCTGGGCGAGTGATCTTAGGTGCCCCCTGCTCAAAAAGCGGATTTGCCCAACGACTCGGATGCCTCACAAGGCAAACGGAATCGTCAGCTTGGCCCACAGCATGTCGCCTTCCGGCCGGCTTTTCACATCAAACTCCTTGGCCCAGCGCAGCTCTGCGCTGGCGTATTGGAGGAAGGTGAAATACACCGCCGGACCTATGGCAAACACCTGCCCACGTACGCCGTCATTCACATCTTCGCCGAAGATATTCACCACGGTGCGCCCGTACTGCTTATCGTCGGTGGTCTGCTTGAGGTAATAGCCGTTGACCCCAAGGCTCAGGTTGTCGGTGACCTTGTAGCTGGCCGAATAATCGAAGTGAAAAATCTGCCCGGAGCGGTAATCCGTGTCGTGGTTCTCTTCGTTGAAACTGTAGGTCGTCTTGATCGACAGCTCCGTGCGCGGGTTGGGCAGCCAGGTCGCCGATACCAGCGGCTTGTAGGTGTAGAAGTTGTTGCTGGTATTGGCCAGGCGCGCGGCGTCGTATTCGCCGGTGGGCAGGGTGATTTCCAGTGCGGCAGCCAGGGTCAGGTGCTTGCCCATGTCCCACAGGATGATCGGCGCCAGGGTGGTGTCGCCCATGCTTTCGCGCGTGTCCGACATACCGAACAGTGACACCTGTTGCTTGAGGTACGGCTGGGCAATGTAGCCGCCCAGGCGCCCGCCGAACACGCGCACCGGGCTCAGGTAATCCAGGCGCGGAATAATGGCGTCCGACTTGATGCGCACCTCGGACACTTTGCCACCCAGCGAACTGATGTCCAGTGTGCGGGCCTCGTAGTGGTTGTAATACAGGTTGAACGCGAACATGTGGTCCGGCAGGTTGTTCACGTCCAGCGGCAGGATGTAAAAACCATCGGTGCCCGGACCGATATTATCGACGCCGCCTTCGGTGGCCAGCGCCGGCAGGCTGAGCAGGCTCAACAGCGCGACTTGCAGCGGGTGAAGCGCACGGGTGGGGTTCATGTCTGGCCTCATTATTATTGTTAGGGCACGGCTGGCCATTAGAAATAAGCCCTCAACGCCCGGCAGGGCAGGGTTTTGGCGGCCAGATAGGGGGACTTTGCCGGACAGGTTTCACTCAGGATGCAGCGGCACTTGCAAGCGCCTATGATTAACAGGATGTTTCTAAAACAAGAACTGAAGTACTCAGTCAGGAACCCGTGAGCCATGCAAAGGAAAGCCGTTGACCCGCAGTTCGAACTGGCGCAGGTGTCGCCGTTCCTGTTGCAAACCCTCGGGCAGGTGGTGACGCAGAGGGGCGCGAATGCCGAAGACCTCTGCCGTGGACTGGGGTTTGCCCTGGCCGACCTGGATGACCCCGCCCAACGCATCTCCTACCGTCAGGCCGCGGCGATGATCCAGCGCGCACTCAAGGTGTTACCCGATCAGGGCTTGGGTTTGTGGGTGGGCCATCAGAATGTGCTGGGCACCCTCGGCTTGCTCGGCCATGTGATTTCCCTGTGCAAGACCCTGCGCGATGCCTTTGCCATTGGCGAGCGGCATCAGCACACCTCCGGTGGCATCGCCACCACCCGTACCCATGAAAGCGCTGATGAAGTGTGCGTCGAGGTCGAATGCCTGCTGCCGTTTGCGCCAGTGCAGGTGTTTGCTGCCGAGGAGTTCTTTGCCAGCCTGATGGTCTACGGCCGCGCCTTGGTCGGCGCTGATTTCATGCCGCAACGGGTGGAGTTCGTGCACGCTGCGCCCCCTTATGCTGCTCAATATCAACGCCTGTTCGGGGCCGATGTGCGTTTTGGCTGCCTGCACAACCGAATGGTGCTGGCGCCTCATTGGCTGGACGTGCGCTTGCCCAATCACCATCCGTTGGCGTTGCGCCAGGCCCTGGCGTTACTCGAGTTGGAAAGCGCCCAACTGCACCAGAAGATGGACCTGATCCAGGCCGTGGAGCGCGCAATTTCGCGGGACTTGCACGCCAGCCAATTGGAGAAGGTCGCCAGTGACCTGAACATGAGTGGCCGCACCCTGCGCAGGCGCCTGACCGAACACGGGCTGACCTTCGAGGCCTTGCTTGAGCAAGTGCGACGCGCGCGTACGATGGGGTTGCTGGGGAATCCGGGGCTGTCTATCGAACGTATCACCGAGGCGGTCGGCTACAGCGATGTGCGCAGTTTTCGGCGAGCCTTCAAACGCTGGACGGGGGTAAGCCCCAGTGCGTTTCGCGGTGAGGGCGGCGGGGCGGCGTAGTCCGTCGGGTAGTCCCGTCAGGATGCCGGTTTAGAGCGGTTTCAGGACGCCGACGAGTTTTCTGGCCGAGCGCGCAAAGGTTTGCTTTTTGGCGAATCAAAAAGCGCGCCGATCGCCTGACGTGCACGCGACAACCGGCTCATGATGGTGCCGATCGGCAGGTCAAGCATCTCGGCGGCTTCCTTGTAGCTGAAGCGCTCCACACCCACCAGCAGCATGACTTCGCGCTGGCCTTCGGGAAGCTTGTGGACCGCTTCGATAATCTGCCGGTGCATCAGGTCGGATTCCGGATTGGGCGCCTCCGGGTCGCTGACGGTTTCCAGGAATTCATCGTTCCAGTCCATGCGCGAACGGCTGCGCACCTTGCGCGAGCGCAGCTCGTTGATCCAGGTGGAATGGACAATCGAAAACATCCAGCTCAGCACCGACGTATCGGGCTGCAACTGATGAGAGCGTTCCAGCGCGCGGACACAGGCGAGCTGAACCAGGTCTTCGGCATCGTGCTTGTCACCGGAAATGCGCAGCGCGAACGCCCAAAGGCGCGGCAGCAGTTCTGGAAGCAGTGCGGGTAAGTCAGCACCGGTGATCGACATATTTCCTCTTTTTATTTCTTGATGCCTAAAATGCTGAGGTCAGGCTACGAGGTCGATACCGTAGCGGATGCCTGTATCGCGGCGTCCTTTTTGCGGTGCTGAGGGTCCTTGGGGTGACGGCGAATTGTATCAAGCCGTAAACAAAATGTGTCAATTCGACAGGCATTGAAAGGTTATTGACAGCCTATGCAGGTACTAGGCCAATAATTCTGACAATCGTGTCAGGAAAACTACCCCGACACATGGTGAAACATATAAGATTTATTCGGCCCTGGGAATATTTTCAATTCCAGGGTGTTCTCTTAAAGTATTTGTACGTGTCACAGAGTATTTGCCGATTGCTCTAAAGTTTTTTTGATCTGTTGCAACGGCAAAGTTGATGTCAATATGATGGCTTGTTGCTACCCGCTGACTCGCCGCTTCGACCCACAAGGTCGAGAATCACACAGCAGAAATTGATCAGGACAACGGAGAGATAACCCCATGGTAGCGGATGATGCCTTGCTAATGGCTTATGTTGACGGCGAGCTTTCGTCGCAACAGAACCAGGAGCTTGAGCGGCTCATAGAAGCTTCGCCGGACCTGGCTCAGCGAGTCTCTCGGTTGATGGCTTCCTGCCTGCCTTACGAGGAAGCGTTTGCCCACCAGAATGTGCCGCCTGTTCCGGAGAGCCTCAAGCTCAGTATTGCCGCGCTGGCAGCTCAGCATTCGGCGGCCGGGGAGGCCAAAACCACCGCTGCGCATTCCGCTGCCGAGAAGACAGACCGCGGTTTTTCTCGTCTGTTCGCGTTCCTCCAACCTAAATTTGCCTGGCCGGCGTTGACGTTCGTTGCTGGTGCAGCGTGCTATGCGCTGGTGCTTCAGGTTGGTGCGTTCAACGGCGCGCTCAAGCCTGGCATTGACGCGGCTGCACCGACGGTTGCCCAGACGTCGCCGTGGGTGCAACAAGCTGCGGCCTACCAGCATCTCTATACCCGCGAAACCGTTGCCTACGGCGCCCAGCCGACGGATGTGGTGACCAAGACCCTGGCCGATATCCGCGATATCGACGGCCTGGCCCTGCGCGTTCCAGACCTGAGTTCCGCGGGCCTGACCTTCAAGCGTGTGCAGCGCCTGCGCTTCAACAACAAGGCGTTGATTCAGCTCGTGTACCTGCCGGCCAATGGCGCGCCGGTTGCGTTGTGTGTGATGAAAGAGCCCAAGCCGGACCAGTCCATCGCTCAGCAAAGCGTTGCGCAGATGAACGTAGTAACCTGGCGCCAGTCTGAACTGGGCTATGCGCTGATTGGCGAGCCCGAACAAGGTGTAGACCTTAACGCCATTGCCCGACTTGTCGCCGACCGAAGTGCCGCCCCGCTGTTTGCTGACGTGCCTGCACCGATGTGGATCGCCTCCATCCAGAAATGACCATGCTGGGGTCGGGCATTGGTCCTCAATGTCGTGATCCCAGATAGCTTGATGAAAAAACCATCTCTGCTGAAAAATAGCCATCGCCTGCGTCTTGCCCTCGCTGCCGTAGTATTTGCAGGCCTCGGCGCCTGGCTGTTGCCTTCTTTCCATTCCCCGTCACCCACGGCCGCGAAAATCGTCGATGAGATGGAAGCTGTTGCCGGTGGTGCCCATCAGGGCTTTCGTCGTAACCATGCCAAGGGCCAATGCATCAGCGGCCATTTTGAAAGCACCGGTAATGCTCTAGAGATCTCACGCGCGTCCTTGTTGCAACCTGGCAAGGTGCCGCTGATCGGCCGGTTGTCGGCAGCCGGCGGCGACCCGGCGCAAGCCGACGCGCACGGCATGATCCGCAGCATGGCGCTGCGCCTGGCCGGGGACGACGGTGAGACCTGGTACATGGCGATGAATTCCGTGCCGGTGTTCCCCGTGAATACGCCCGAGGGTCTGTACGAGCAGTTGCGCGCCTCGATCCCTGAATACGGCGGCACCGGGCCCGATCCGAAAAAGATGCAGGCCTTCAAACGCGCTCACCCAGAAATGCGTCCGTTCGAGACGTGGCTTGCGGCCCATCCTGGCTCATCCGGGTTCGACAACACCGCCTATTACAGCGTCAATGCCTTCCGCATGACGAGCGCCCAGGGCCAGGTGCACTTCGTGCGCTGGAGCATGGTGCCAGAGACGCCTTACAAACCAATGACAGCCGCTGAGTCCAGCGACCCGGATTTCCTCGCCTTCGGCTTCGCCACGCAACTGGAGCAAGGCCCCGTACGCTGGCACCTGATGATTACCCTGGCCGACCCCGGCGATGTGACCACCGACGCCACCGTGCGCTGGCCCGAAGGGCGCCGCCAGATCGATGCCGGCGTGCTGGTCATCGACAGCCAGCAGTCCCAGGTGGAGGGCGCCTGCCGCGATGTGGACTTCAACCCCCTCCAATTGCCAACGGGTATCGGGCCGTCGGACGACCCGTTGCTGTTGGCACGCCAGGCGGCGTACGCGGAATCTCACCGCCGGCGCATCAACGAACAGAGCGCCCACTAAGAATTTTTCCCACGCTGCGGAATAAATCATTTCCCTCGCTTGTTCTATCCCCAGAACAACTTGAACGAGGGAAGTACGATGGGCTTGTCCACCGACGCTCAACCACTGGATTTCACCGCACTGGCCCAGCCTTTGGGCGAAGCCGACGGCTGTGGCCAGAACTTCGAATACGACCCCCAGTTCCTTGAGCTCGAAGAAGAAGCCCTCGGCAAACCCGAGGTGCAGTATGGCGACACCATCACCCAGGCCATCGAGCCAAGCTGGAAACGGGTGATGCTGTTGGCGCTGCCATTGATGGAGCGCAGCCGCGACCTGCGCCTGGCGATCTGGCTGACCCGCGCTCAACTCAACCTGCACGGCATTCCCGGCCTGGCTGCCGGCCTTGGGCTGATCCATGCCTTGCTGGAAAACTGCTGGCAGGGCTTGCACCCGCAGCTCGACCCCGATGACGACAACGACCCGTTGCTGCGCATCAATATTCTGGCGTTCCTGTGCGAGCCTGCCGGTGTGTTGCGCGACGTGCTCGATGCGCCGCTGGTCAGCGCCCGTGGCGTGGGCGCGGTCAGCTTGCGCCAGGTTGAACTGGCGAGCGGCGAGGAGAGCGAGAGCGTCAGCCTGGCGATGATCGAAGGCGCGTTTGCCGAAGCCGACCCCGTCGAACTCAACGCCACTGACACCGCGCTGGCACAGGCGTTGGCGCTCAGCGTGCAGATCGAACAGTTGTTGACGGAGAAGGTCGGCGTCGGCCGCGCCATCGACCTCAGCGGCCTGGCCACACTCCTGCGCCGCGCCGGTGACGTGATCCGCCGCCACTTGCCAGGTGCCGCGCCAGCCGAGGCGATGCCGGCTGGCGTTACAGCCGCCGCCGTGGCCGCCGTGGCCGTCGCCCCGCAGGCACTGCGCGCAGAAATCAGCAGCCGTGAAGACGCACGCCAGACCATCGACCGTCTGTGCACGTATTTCCAGACTTTCGAGCCCGCCAGCCCGGTGCCGTTTTTACTGCAGCGGGCGAAGAACCTCATCGACAAGAATTTCATGGAATTGCTGCAAGACCTCGCACCCGATGGTCTCGCGCAACTGGCGCTGGTCAGCGGTATTCGCAACAGCGACACCTGAGCCTTTTTGTATCAACCCCACTCACCGGAGCTTTTCCTGTGGCCAAAGAAAGCAGTCAGAAGTTCATCGCCCGCAACCGTGCGCCGCGCGTTCAGATCGAATACGACGTGGAGATCTACGGCGCGGAAAAAACCGTGCAGTTGCCCTTTGTCATGGGTGTGTTTTCGGACCTCTCCGGCAAGCCGACCGAGCCGTTGCCGCCGGTGGCCGAGCGCAAGTTCCTGGAAGTCGACATCGACAACTTTGACGATCGTCTCAAGTCCATGAAGCCGCGTGTAGCCTTCCAGGTGCCCAACACCCTGACCGGTGAAGGCAACCTGCCGGTGGAAATCACGTTTGAATCGATGGACGACTTCACCCCGGCTGCCATCGCCAGCAAGGTGCCGAGCCTGAACCAGTTGCTCACCGCGCGCAGCCAGCTGTCGAACCTGCTGACCTACATGGACGGCAAAGTCGGCGCAGAGGAATTGCTGGCCAAGCTGCTCAGCGATCCGAGTGTGATGCAAGCCTTGAGCAGTGCGCCCAAGCAGCCCGAATAACTGAATAACCGTTGCCTGCGCCGGCGCCTCGTTTGCCCCGGTACGGGGACGCTTTGCCCAAAATTTGAGGATACCGTCATGTCCACCCCGCAATCGGAACAGCCAGGGCAACTTGCCCCGGCCACGGAATTCGACGCTGGCGACTTCGCAAGCCTGCTGCAAAAAGAGTTCAAGCCCAAGACCGACAAGGCCAAGGAAGCGGTGGAAACCGCCGTGCGCACCCTGGCCGAGCAAGCGCTGCAAGGCACGCAACTGATGCCCCACGACGTGCTGGGCACCATCGAAGGCTTGATCGCCGCCCTCGACCAGAAGCTCACCGAACAGGTCAATCACATCCTGCACCATGAGGAATTCCAGGGCGTGGAAAGCGCCTGGCGTGGCCTGCACTACCTGGTCAACAACACCGAGACTGACGAAACCCTGAAGATCCGGGTGATGAACATCTCCAAGAACGAAGTGCACAAGACCCTGCGCAAGTTCAAGGGTGTGGCCTGGGACCAGAGCCCGATCTTCAAGAAGTTGTACGAAGAAGAATATGGCCAGTTCGGCGGCGAGCCGTATGGCGCCTTTGTCGCGGATTACTACTTCAACAACAGTGCGCCGGACGTGGAACTGCTGACCCAGATGGCCCGCGTCAGCGCCGCCGCTCACTGCCCGCTGATCACGGCTGCCGACCCCAGCGTGATGCTGATGGAGTCGTGGCAGGAACTGGCCAACCCGCGTGACCTGACCAAGATCTTCCAGACCCCGGAACACGCCGCCTGGCGCAGCTTTCGCGCCAGTGAAGACTCGCGTTACGTCGGCCTGGCCATGCCGCGCTTTCTGTCCCGCGCGCCCTACGGTGCCAAAACCAACCCGGTCGAAGCGTTCGATTTCGAAGAAACCACCGACGCGGCCGGCGCCAAGGATTTCACCTGGGCCAACGCCGCTTACGCAATGGCGGTGAACATCAACCGCTCGTTCAAACACTACGGCTGGTGCTCGCAGATTCGCGGCATCGAGTCCGGTGGTGTGGTGGAGGGGCTGCCGGTGCATACCTTTCCAACCGACGACGGCGGCGTGGACATGACCTGCCCAACTGAAATCGCCATCAGCGACCGCCGCGAAGCGGAACTGGCAAAAAACGGCTTCATGCCGCTGGTGCACAAGAAAAACAGCGACCTCGCCGCGTTCATCGGCGCGCAGTCGATGCACAAGCCTGCCGAGTACGACGACCCCGACGCCACCGCCAACGCCAACCTGGCCGCGCGCCTGCCGTACCTGTTCGCCACGTGCCGTTTCGCTCACTACTTGAAGTGCATCGTGCGCGACAAGATCGGCTCGTTCAAAGAGCGCGACGACATGCAGGTGTGGCTCAACAACTGGATCGGCCGTTACGTCGAACACAACCCGGCCACCGCCACCGACGCCGACAAAGCCCGTAAACCGCTGGCCGGCGCCGAAGTGGTGGTGGAAGAAATCGAGGGCAACCCCGGCTACTACGGCGCCAAGTTTTTCCTGCGCCCGCACTACCAACTCGAAGGCTTGACCGTGTCCCTGCGCCTGGTCTCCAAGCTGCCGTCCACCAAATCCAACTGATCAACCTGAAAGGTAACCACCATGATCCTGCTTAACTTCAAAGGCACCCAAATCAAGGGCACTTCCACCGTCGACGCGCACAAGGACTGGATCACCATCGACGCGATCCAGATGGGCGTGGGCCGCGCGATTTCCATCAGCGGCGGCGGCACCGACCGTGACACCAGCAACCCGTCGTTCTCGGAAATCTCCATGACCAAGGCCACCGACCTTGCGTCGGCCGACCTGTTCATGCAGGCGGTGTGCGGTAAAAGCCTGGGCGATGCCGAAATCCACTTCATCCAGACCGGCGGCCCGGACAAGAAACAGCAGGTGTTCCTCAAGCTGATTCTCGGCGAAGCCATCATCAGCTCCTACTCCGCCAGCAGCAACGGCGAGCGCCCCAGCGAAACCTTCTCGATCAACTTCACCACCATCAGCTACGAGTACGACTCCTTCACCGGCGACACCGTGATCACCGGCACGCCGAAGAAGTGGGACCTGGAGAAGAACCAGAAAATCTGACGCCGGGCCTCTGTGGCGAGCCGGATTGTTGGGTGCAGGGTTTCCTGTGGTGCGCGGGCTTGCTGTGGCGAGCGGGCTTGCCCCGCGTTGGGCCGCGAAGCAGCCCCATCACACACACCGCGTTTCTACCGGATGCCCGCGGCGGCAGGTTTCAGGGCCGCTTCGCGCCCCAACGCGGGGCACGCCCGCTCGCCACGACAAGCCTGCATACCACAGCGGTAATGGAGATTGAGAACCATGGCTGAACTCACCAGTCGCGAACGCTTGCAGCCGTCCTTGCTCGATCGCCTGAGCGATGACGACACCGAGCACGCCGTGGAGCCGCGTGACAAGCGCGTGCTGTCCATGCGCGGCTTGCGCAAGGCGGTGTTGCGGGACTTGGGGTGGCTGCTCAACAGCACCAGTCTGGGTAGTTTTCGTGACCTGAGCGCGCACCCGCTGGCAGTGCAGTCAGTGATCAATTTTGGTCTGCCGGATCTTGCCGGCAAGACCGCCGCCGGTTTGGACCGAGAAGCGTTGGGGCGGCGCATCCGCCAGGCGATCTGGGATTTCGAACCGCGGATTTTACGCGACAGCGTGCGCGTGGTGCCGGTGGCGCCCTCGGGCGTGACGGCCAGTCCCAACCAGATGGCCTTTGAAATTCATGGCGAACTCTGGGGCCAACCGTTGCCCGAGCGCCTGTACCTGAAGACCGAACTCGACCTGGAAGCAGGTGAGGCGAGGGTCTTTGATATCGAGACAAGGGACGTGCGGTGAACGCCAAACTGCTGCGCTATTACGAACGTGAACTGGCTCACCTGCGCGAAGTCGGCGGCGAATTCGCCCGTGACTACCCCAAGGTGGCCGGTCGCCTGGGGCTGGAAACCTACGCCTGTGCCGACCCGTATGTGGAGCGGCTGCTGGAGGGTTTCAGTTTTCTTGCGGCGCGGGTGCAGCTGAAGATCGACGCCGAGTTTCCACGCTTCACCAATCACCTGCTGGAACTGGTTTACCCGCAATACCTGGCGCCCACCCCGTCGATGGCCGTGGTGCAGCTGCAACCGGACATGAGCGAAGGCAGCCTGGCTGCAGGTTTCAAGGTGCCGCGCGATACCGCGTTGCACAGCCAGTTGGGCAAGGGCGACCAGACCGCTTGCGAGTTTCGCACGGCCCATGACGTAACCCTGTGGCCGGTGGAGTTGGTCCAGGCACGCTACTTTGCCTGCGGCGCACACGTGGCCGGCATCGACCTGTCACGCCTGGGCGGCGTCAAGGCGGCGCTGCGTCTGCGCTTGCGTGTCGGCGCCGGCCTGACCTTCAGCGACCTGGCCCTGGACCGCCTGCCATTGCACATTCGCGGCGGCGAAGCCATGCCCTCGCGCATCCTCGAACAACTGCTGGCGCAGGCCGCCGGTGTGTTGGTGATGCCAGTGCAGGAGCACGTGGACTGGCACCAGTTCCTGCCTAAAAGCGCGATTCGAAGCGTCGGTTATAGCGACAGCGAAGCCTTGCTGCCCAGCGGCCCGCGTTCATTCCAGGGCTATCGGCTGCTGCAGGAATACTTCGCCATGCCGCAGAGGTTCATGTTTGCCGAAGTGGCGGGGCTGGCGAACAGTGTGAGTCGCTGCACCGCCGAGCAACTGGACGTGATCGTGCTGTTCAAGAAGCTCGACCCGGTGCTGGAACAAAGCCTCAGCGCCGCCAACTTCGGCCTGTATTGCACGCCGGCCATCAACCTGTTCCCGATGCGCACCGAGCGTGTGCACCTGTCGGACCAGCAATCGGAATATCACGTGATTCCCGACCGCACGCGGCCGATGGATTACGAGATTTACCAGATCGAAAGCGTCACCGGCTATGGCAGCGGCGCCGAGGCCAGCCAGACCTTCGAGTCGTTTTATCGCGCCAACGACTTGCACGCCCGCACGCCACCGAACGCGTTTTATCAGCTGCGCCGAGACGCGCGCGTATTGTCCGAGCAACAGCGCCGGCAAGGGCCACGCTCCAGTTACATCGGCAGCGAACTGTTCCTGTCGCTGGTCGACGCCCAAGAGGCGCCGCACCGCAGTGATCTGCGCCAACTGGGCATCGACACCCTGTGCAGCAACCGCGACCTGGTGCTGAGCATGCCGGTGGGCAGCGGCCGCACCGACTTCACTGTCGAATCCGGCGCGCCGGTGCAATCGGTGCGCTGCGTGGCAGGGCCGACGGTCCCGGCGCCATCGTTTGCCGAAGGCGAGACGGCGTGGCGGCTGGTCAGCCACTTGTCCCTCAACTATTTGTCGCTGCTCGATCAGGACAGGGAGCAGGGCGCCACCGCTTTGCGCGACCTGCTGCGTCTGTATTGCCGCGTTGACGATGAGGCCGCGCACAAACAGATCGAAGGCCTGCGCTCAGTCACCGCCGACAGCATTGTGCGGCGCCTGCCATTGCCGGGGCCGATCACGTATGGCCGGGGGTTGCAGGTGTGCGTGACCCTGGACGAGTCGGCCTTCGAAGGCGCCGGCGTGTTTGTATTGGGCTCGGTGCTGGAGCAGTTTTTTGCCAAGTACGTGTCGCTCAATTCGTTCACCGAAACCGTCATCAAAAGCACCGCGCGTGGCGTGATCATGCAGTGGCCGGCGCGGGTGGGCAGATGCGAGATCCTCTGACCCTGCTCAGTGCCCTTGAAGCGCATCCGGGGCGTTTTGATTTCTATGCTGCGCTGCGCCAATTGGAGTGCGCCCACCCGCAATTGCCGCGGATCGGCCACGCCGCGCGCCCGGCGGATGAGGCGGTGCGGTTCGGCCAGCAACCGTCGCTGGCGTTCGAGCCGGCGATGATCGCGGCACTCAAGCCTGGCGTTACGCCGAAACTGCTGCTGAATTTTTTCGGCCTGATGGGCGCCAATGGCCCGCTGCCGATTCATCTGACCGAGTACATTCGCGACCGCCAGCGCAACCTCAATGACCCAACGCTGGCCGCGTTCTGCGATGTGTTCCATCACCGCATGATCGGCCTGTTTTACCGCGCCTGGGCCAGCGCGCAGCCGGCGGTCAGCCTGGACCGGCCGGGGGCGGATCGCTTTGCCCAGTACCTCGGTTCGTTGATCGGCATCGGCCAGCCGTCGCTGCTCAACCGCAATGCCGTGCCGGACGTGGCCAAGCTGCATTTTGCCGGGCGCCTGGGCCCGCAGACGCGCAATGCCGAAGGCTTGGCGGCATTGCTCAGCGACTACCTCGGCGTGCCGGTGCAGGTCGAGCAGTTTGTCGGCCACTGGATGACGCTGCCCGCCGACGGCCTGTGTGCCCTGCGCAGCGGCCCCGACGCTGCCGTACTCGGCCAGACCACCGTGATGGGTAAAAAGGTCTGGAACACCCAGCACAAATTCCGCCTGCTGATCGGCCCTCTGGACCTGGCCCAGACCCGCCGCCTGTTACCCGGCGGCGACAGCCTGCAACGCGTGCAGGACTGGGTGCGCCAATACGTCGGCCTGGCCATGGATTGGGACGTCAACCTGATCGTCAAGAAAGACCAAGTACCCGGCCTGCGCCTCGGTTCCGCGCCTTTGGGCTGGACCAGTTGGCTGAGCAGCCAAACCCCCGAACACGATGATCGGCAGTTGCTGATCAACCCTCGCATCTCTTCTCAAGGACCTGCCCATGGCTGACATCAGTCGCGTCGCGCTTTTCGGCAAACTCAACAGCCTGTGCTACCGGGCGATCGAAAGCAGTACCGTGTTCTGCAAGCTGCGCGGCAACCCCTACGTGGAGCTGGTGCACTGGTTGCAGCAGATCCTGCAATTGAGCGACTCGGACCTGCTGCGCCTGGTTCGTCACTACGGCATCGACCCTGCCGTATTGGCCCGTGACCTGACTGCGGCGCTTGACCGCTTGCCTCGGGGGTCAACGTCGGTCACCGACTTGTCGTCGCAGGTCGAAGAAGCCGTCGAACGCGCGTGGGTCTATGCCACCTTGATGCTCGGTGAATCCCAGGTGCGTTCCGGCCATTTGCTGCTGGCGCTGCTGAAAACCCCGAGCCTGCGCAACGGCTTGTACGGCGTGTCCCGCGAGTTCAACAAGGTCGGCATCGATGACTTGAGCGAGCAGTTCGCCGCGTTGCTCAACGCCTCGCCCGAGGCGCAGATGACCGCCAGCGATGGCTATCAGTTGCCCGGCGAAGACATCGGCGCAGTCGCGCCTGCCAAGCAGGAGGCCTTGAAGCGCTTCACCGTCGACCTCACGGAACAAGCGCGCGGCAACACGATGGACCCCATCGTCGGGCGCGACGAAGAGATCCGCCAGGTGATCGACATATTGATGCGGCGGCGCCAGAACAATCCGATCCTGGTGGGCGAGGCGGGCGTCGGCAAAACCGCCGTGGTTGAAGGGTTTGCCCAGCGCATTGCTCGCGGCGATGTGCCGCCGAGCCTCAAAGACGTGCAACTGCTCGCCCTGGATGTGGGCCTGTTGCAAGCCGGGGCCAGCATGAAAGGCGAGTTCGAACAGCGCCTGCGTTCGGTGATCGATGAAGTGCAGGCCAGCGTCAAACCGGTGGTGCTGTTTATCGACGAAACCCACACCCTGGTCGGCGCGGGCGGCGCTGCCGGCACCGGCGATGCGGCCAACCTGCTCAAGCCGGCGCTGGCGCGTGGCACGCTGCGCACCATCGGCGCGACGACCTTTGCCGAGTACAAAAAACACATCGAAAAAGACCCGGCGCTGACCCGGCGTTTCCAGACCGTGCAGGTCGATGAACCGGACGAGGCCCGCGCGTTGCTGATGCTGCGCGGCATCGCGCAGACCATGCAGAACCACCATCAGGTGCACATCCTCGATTCGGCATTGGCGGCGGCGGTGCGCCTGTCCAACCGTTACATCCCGGCGCGCCAGTTGCCGGACAAAGCCGTCAGCCTGATTGACACCGCCTGCGCGCGCGTCGCCATCAGCCTGCACGCCACCCCTGCGCAGGTGGATGACCGCCGTCGGCGCATCGAGGCTCTGGAAACCGAGCTGGAGATCATCGAGCGTGAAACCGCAATTGGCGTGGACACAACCAGCCGCCGCGCCTCGGTCGAGGCCCAACTCGCCAGCGAACGTGAGTGCCTGGACGAGGTGGAAGGGCGCTGGGACAACGAGCTGGCGCTGGTCGAGCAGATTCAACGGCTGCGCCGCCAGCTTGCGGACGCAACCGAGCGCGAGGCGGGCCTGGCGGAACTGCATCAGTTGCAGGACGAGCTGGCGGCGCAGCAGGGCGAACACCCGCTGGTGCTGATCAGCGTCGATGAGCAGGCGGTGGCCTCGGTGGTGCAGGACTGGACCGGCATTCCGGTGGGGCGCATGGTCAAGAATGAAATCGACAACGTACTGCGTCTGGCCGAGCGCCTGGGCCAGCGCATCATCGGCCAGGACCATGCACTGGAAATGATCGCGCGGCGCATCCAGACCTCCCGCGCGGGCCTGGACAACCCGGGCAAACCGGTCGGCGTGTTCATGCTTGCGGGCACGTCCGGGGTGGGCAAGACCGAGACCGCCCTGGCCTTGGCCGAGTTGCTGTATGGCGGCGAACAGAACGTGATCACCATCAACATGAGCGAATACCAGGAGGCGCATACCGTTTCCACGCTCAAGGGTGCGCCGCCGGGTTACGTGGGGTACGGCGAGGGCGGCGTCTTGACCGAGGCGGTGCGGCGCAAGCCTTACAGCGTGGTGCTGCTGGACGAAGTGGAGAAGGCTCACCCGGATGTGCATGAGCTGTTTTTCCAGGTGTTCGACAAGGGTTGGATGGAAGACGGCGAAGGCCGGATCATCGATTTCAAGAACACCTTGATCCTGCTGACCACCAACGCCGGCACGCCGTTGATCAGCCGCCTGTGCCGTCACCCGCAGACCATGCCCTCGCCGGATGTCATCGCCAAGGCCTTGCGTGAACCGCTGCTGGAAGTGTTCCCGCCGGCCTTGCTCGGGCGCCTGGTGGTGATCCCGTATTACCCGCTGAGCGACGCCATGCTCGGCAGCATCATCGACCTGCAACTGGGGCGCATCCAGAAGCGCATTGCCGATAACCACAACATCCCGTTCACCTGGAGCGAGGAGGTCGTGCAGCTGATTGCCAGCCGCTGCACCGAGCTGGAAAGCGGTGGGCGGATGATCGACGCCATCCTCACCAACGCGATGCTGCCGGCAATCAGTACCGAATTCCTCAACCGCTTGTTGCAGGGCACTCCGGCCACCTATGTGCGGGTGAGTGTCGAGGGCGGCGAGTTTGCCTACGCGTTCAGCGAGGCTGCGAGGTAACCCTTATGGCCACGACTCAGATTCATCGCGAGATCCAGGTTACCAGCACCCTCGGCGCCGATGTGCTGCTGTTTCGGCGCATGCAGGCGACGGAGGGGTTGTCCCGGCTCAGTGAGTACCACCTGGAGCTGTACAGCGAGCGCGCCGACCTGAATATCGACGACCTGCTGGCCACCCAGATGAGCGTGGCGGTGGACTTGCCCAAGGGCGGCAGCCGTTACTTCAGTGGGCATGTCAGCCACTTTTCGTTCAGCACGCGCCAGGGCCGCTACTCCACCTACAAGGCGGTGCTGCGGCCATGGCTGTGGTTCCTGACGCTGGCCAGCGACTGCCGGATCTTCCAGGAATTGAGCGTGCCGGACATCCTCAAGCAGGTGTTCGCGCCCTACAGCATCGCCGATGTCGACACCTCGGGCCTGAGTGGCAGCTACAAGGCGCTGACTTACTGCGTGCAATACCGCGAGAGCGATTTCAACTTTGTCAGCCGCCTGATGGAGCAGGAGGGCATCTACTACTACTTCAAGAGTGCTGCCGGGCGCCACACGCTGGTACTGGCCGACTCCTACGGCGCGCACTCGCCGGCGCCAGGTTATGCCCAGGTGCGGTTCATGCCCGCCGAAGACCACGCCATGCGCGAAAGCGAAGTGATCTACGACTGGCGCATGGGCGGTGATGTGGAGCCGGGCGGCTATACCTTGCAGGATTTCGACTTCGAAAAGCCCAGCGCCAACCTGTTGGCCAAATCGACCCTGGCCGGCAGTTACCCGCAGGCGCGCCATGAGCGATACGACTACCCGGGCAAATACACCGAGCGCAAAAACGGCGAAACCTACGCGCGCACCCTGATTGAGTCGCTGCACACCGGCACCCAGCGCGTCACGGGCGCCACCCGTGCGCGCGGGCTGTTTCCCGGCGCGCTGATGACCTTGACCGAGCACCCGCGCAGCGAGCAGAACGCACAGTTCCTGCTGCTGGAGGCGCGTTACACGTTGTCCTCCGACACCTATGAACCGACGCCGCCGGCCGACCCTGCGCCGGTGTTGAGCTGCGAGTTCGTCGCGCTGTCGCGCCAGCAGCAGTTCCGTGCGCCCTGTGTAACGCGCAAGCCGCTGATGCACGGCCCGCAGACTGCCCTGGTGGTGGGCAAGCAGGGCGAGGAAATCTGGACCGATAAATACGGGCGCATCAAGGTGCAGTTCCACTGGGACCGGGAGGGCAAGCGCGATGAAAACAGCTCGTGCTGGATTCGCGTGGCCCAGGGCTGGGCCGGCAAGCGCTGGGGCAGCCTGTATACGCCGCGCATCGGCCAGGAAGTGGTGGTGAGCTTTCTTGAGGGTGATCCCGACCAGCCACTGGTGACCGGCAGTGTCTACAACGCCGACACCATGCCGCCGTATGCGCTGCCGGAAAACGCCACGCGCTCCACCCTCAAGAGCAACTCGTCCAAGGGCGGCGGTGGCTACAACGAGCTGCGCTTTGAAGACAAAAAGGGCGCGGAGCAGGTGTTCCTGCACGCGCAGAAAAACCTCGACCAGCGCGTGCTCAAGGATTCTCTGGACTGGGTCGGTGGTGACCGCCATTCCAGGGTCGATCAGGACCTGCGCGAGAAAGTCGGCGGCGACCGGCACTCGGCGGTCGGTGGCCATCGCAATGAGAAGGCCAGCGGCGATGTGTCGATGGCCGCCGGCGCCAACATGATCATCAACGGCGGCCTGAAGACCGGCGTCACTGCGGGCCTGGACATGTACATCAAGGGCGGTGCCAACGTGGTGATCGAAGCCGGCGCCACCATCACGCTGAAAGTCGGCTCGACCTTCCTCACCCTGACCCCGGCGATGATCGTCGCCTCGATCATCCCCTTGCCGCTGCCCGAAGCCGCGTCGGCGGCGACCGCCCTGGCCCTGACCGCGGCCACCGGACCTGCCGGCGTACCGCTGCCGCCCAAGGAGGCCGACGATGGCAAATAACCCTTTGTGGAGCCCGTTATGAACCTGATCCTGCTGGTTAAAAGCTACCGTGACCAACCGATGCCCGGCGAGGTGATCTGCCGCTTTACCGAGGTGGGTGGTTCTATCGGGCGTGGGCCGGACAATGACCTGACCCTGGACGATCCGGGCAAATACATCTCGCGCGTACACGCGCGCATCGAGCAGCGTGGTGAGCAGTTTTACCTGACCGACACCGGCAGCAACCCCAGCCTGGTCAATGAGCGGCCGCTGGGCAATGGCCGGGAGCGGTTGCTGGAGGCGGGTGATCGTCTGGTGATTGGCGATTACGGCCTGGAAGTGCGCCTGGAGCAACCCGCAGCGCCGGTGCTCGAAGACGATGCTTTGGCGACGCGCATCCTGCCGCCGCTGTTTGTGCCGCCACCGGCCCCGGTCGCTGCGCCGTTGCCACCGTTGGAGGTGCCGCCACCGCTGTTGCGCGACCCGCAGGTGGTGGTGCCGGTGGTGCTGCACGACGACCTGGCAGGCGCGCGGATTCTGGAAGGCCATTCGTTATTCGATGGGGCGATGCCGCTGTCGGACCCGCTGGGTTTGAATCCCTCGCTGACCCCGGTTTTTCGCGGCACCGAAAGCGACCATGTGGCGCCGCAGATGCAGGCGTTCAACAAGCCGCTGTGGCAGGCCGAGCCGCCAGTGATCCCGGATGATTACGACCCGCTCTTTGGCCTGTCCACCGAACCCACGGTCGCTCGCGATCCAAATGTGGCAGCCGGCTTGCCCGCGATAGAGGTGAACGATAACGAGGTGATCCAGGAAAAACTCAGCGCCCCTGAGACCTTCGCGAGCAAGCCCGCTCCCACAGTGACCGCGCCCACCCGTGACAGCGCGGTGCTGCAGGCGCTGCTGACGGGCCTGGGTTTGCCCGACCTGCACACCGCCCGTGCGCCCACCGAACTTGCCCAACTGGTCGGCGAAATGCTGCGCGCCGCCACCGGCGGCACCATGGATGTGCTCATGGCCCGCGCGCTGACCAAGCGTGAAAGTCATATCGACATGACCATGATCGGCGCCTATTCCAACAACCCGTTGAAGTTCTTTCCCGACGCCGACAGCGCCCTGACCCAGATGCTTAACGGTGATTCGCCGGCCTATATGCGCCCGGTCAAGGCACTCAATGCGTCTTTCGACGACCTCAAGGCCCATGAGCTGGCGGTGATCGCCGGCATGCGTGCAGCCCTTGGCGCCGTGGTGCAGCGCTTTGACCCGGCGCGGGTCGAGCAGCGCCGCACCACCCACGGCGCGCTCGACAAATGGATGCCGGCGCGGCGCAAGGCGCGTTTGTGGGATCGCCTGGTGGAGCGCTACGAAGACCTGGCGCGGGATGCTGACGAGGATTTGCAGCGGCTGTTTGGGGAGCTGTTTTCCAAGGCTTATGAGGAACAGGTGGCGCGGATGAGGCAGTAGGGGGCTGCTGCGCAGCCCAACGCGGGGCAAGCCCGCTCGCCGCAAGACCCCTGGTTAAGTTGAGAGAAGAATTTATGTCCTGGAATAACAAAGTAGTCTGGTCCGAAGGCATGTTGCTGCAGCCTCAGCACCTGCAGCAACACGACCGTTTTCTGCAGACCCAGTTGGAAGCCCGCGTGGCCAGCTTGCGTGCTTACGGCTGGGGCTTTTCCAACGTGCAAATCGACCCGCAACAGTTGGCCATGGGCAAGCTGTCGCTGCTCGCCTACAGCGGCATATTGCCCGACGGCACGCCGGTGGGCCTGCCGTTTGACGATGCCATGCCGCTGCCGCTGGAGATCCCCGACGACGCCCGTGACCTCAAGGTTGTGCTGGCTTTGCCGAGCCTGCGCCCCGGTGTGGCAGAGGTTGACGACAACCCAAGCTTTGAAAATTTCGCGCGCCACCGCAGCAGTGAATACGAAGCCTGGGACAGCAATGGCCTGGACAGCAGCGCGCTGATGAGCATCGGCAAACTGCGCTTGCGCCTGGCGTTTGAAGGCGATGTGGCCGATGCCCACACGGTGCTCGGCATTGCCCATGTGGTGGAAAAACGCGCGGATAAAAGCGTGGTGCTCGACCGCGAATACTGTCCACCGTGCCTGGACATTCGCGCCGCCGAGCGCTTGCGTGCGTTTGTCGATGAGCTGCTCGGTCTGCTGCAGCAACGAGTTGAGGCGCTGGCCTCGCGCCTGACCCGGCCGGATGGCAGCGGCGCGGCGGAAATCGCCGATTTCCTGCTGTTGCAGGTGCTCAACCGCAGCCTGCCGCTGGTGCGGCATTTGTCGGCCATGACCGGTTTGCACCCTGAGCAGCTGTACCGCGATCTGGCAGCCCTGGCCGGTGAGTTGGCGACCTTTACCCGTGACGATAAACGCGCGGCCGCGTACCCGGTGTACCGCCACGGCGCGCTGGCGGAAACTTTCGCCCCGGTGATGCTCGACCTGCGCCGCGCATTGTCGGCGGTGATGGATGTACGCGCCATCGCGATCCCGTTGGAGGAGCGCCAATACGGCATTCGCGTGGCCGTGCTGCCGGACCAGGAGTTGCTGCGCTCGGCCACGTTTATTCTGGCGGTGCAGGCGCAGATGTCCGCCGAAAGCGTGCGCAACGGCTTTCCGCCGCAGGTCAAGATCGGCTCGGTAGAGAAGATCCGCGACCTGGTCAACCTGCAATTGCCCGGTATTGGTTTACGCCCCTTGCCGGTGGCGCCACGGCAGTTGCCGTTTCATGCCGGCTTTACCTATTTCGAACTCGATCGCAGCAGTGAATATTGGCAATTGCTGAGCCAGTCGGCCGGCTTTGCCATGCACATCGCCGGGGTTTTTCCGGGGCTGGACCTGCAGTTCTGGGCTATCCGCAACTAAGGCAAGGTGACTGACGTGAACGACACTTTTGAAGGCGGCCAAGACCCGGACCGCACCTTGCTGATTCCCACGCCAGGCGGGCGTCGGGCCACGCCGCCGGTGCTGCCGACGGCCGATGTGCCGCGTGCCGCGCTGGTGGTTCATGGCCAGGGGCTCAACCCGCTGGTGCGCGCAGCCAACCCGTTGCTCGACCTGGTGGTGCCGCTGCGCACGATGACGGCAATGCCGGACATGGAGAGCTTGCGCCAGCGCTTGATCCAGGCGGTGCAGGCCTTTGAAGCCCAGGCGCGCGCCAGCCAGGTCGATGTGGAAACCGTGGCCGCCGCGCGCTACGCGCTGTGCACGCTGGTGGACGAAACCATCGCCAGCACCCCCTGGGGCGCGGGTGTGTGGGGCAGCCGCAGCCTGCTGGTGACTTTTCATAACGAGGCGTGGGGCGGCGAGAAGTTCTTCATGATCCTGCAGCGCCTGAGCCAGGACCTGCGCACCCACATCGACGTGCTGGAGTTGATGTATCTGTGCCTGGCGTTGGGCCTGGAAGGGCGTTATCGGGTGCTGGATCGAGGCCTGGATCAATTGGGTCTGCTGCGCGAGCGCCTGCTGCAGTTGATCAACCAGCAGCGCGGCAATCAGGAGCAGGAACTGTCGCCACGCTGGCGCGGCGCACAAGCACCGCAAGCGTCGATGCTGCGTCGGGTGCCGGTGTGGGTCATGGCGTCGGTGGCGGCGGTGCTGTTGCTGAGTGTGCAGCTCACGTATAGCTGGTTGCTCAACCGTGCCTCCGACCCGGTGTTTGCGCAACTGGGATCGATTCGTGTGGCCTCGCCGCTCAAGGTGGCGGTGCCGGCGACACCGGCCCCGGTGCGCCTGGCCGGTTTTCTCGCACCCGAAGTGGCCCAGGGCCTGGTGGCGGTCAAGGACAGTGCCGACCGCTCAGTGATCACCTTGCGTGGCGACGGCGTGTTTGCTTCGGGCAGCGCCGAGGTGTCGAGCAACTTCGACGGCTTGCTGGCGCGCATCGGCGATGCCCTGGCCACCGTGCCGGGGGCTGTGGTGGTGGTCGGGCATACCGACAACGTACGGCCATCGGCGACGTCGCGGCTGGGCTCCAACTTCGACTTGTCCCAGGCCCGCGCCAAGACCGTGGCCCGTTTGCTCGCCCAGCGCGCCGGGCCGGCCGAGCGTTACCGCAGCGAAGGCCGGGGCGAAACCGAGCCGCTGGTCCCCAACGATTCAGCGGCGAATCGCGCGCGTAACCGTCGCGTCGATATCACTGTGTTGATCCCTTCCCAGGCGCAATAGCCATGAACTTCTCTACGCTTTTTTCGTTGTTATGGTCCCCGGTGGAGCGCTTCATCCTGTGGCTGCTCAAGCCGTGGTTGCTGTCGCTGATCGGCGTGGCGTTGCTGTCGTTGCTGGTGTGGTATGAAGGCCCGTTGCTGGCGTTCAACGGCAGCGAACCGCTGGCGCCGGAGTCACGGCGTTGGGCCTTGATCGCGCTGTTTGTGCTGATATGGGCCGGCTATTTTGCCTGGCGCCTGTGGCGGGCGTGGCGCGCCAACCGTGGCTTGATGGCGGGTGTGGCCGAGGCGCCGGTGGTGGCGCCCGGTGTGCGTGAAACCCAGGCCGAAGTGGCCGAACTGGGCGAGCGCATGCGTTCGGCCATGGCGGTGCTGCGCAAGGCCAACCCCGGCTGGAAGATGAGCGGGCAGTACCTGTATCAGCTGCCGTGGTACATGTTCGTCGGCGCACCGGGCAGTGGCAAAACCACTGCGCTGACCCATTCCGGCCTGCAGTTCCCGCTGCGTGAGGCGATGGGCTCCGGCGCCATCGGCGGCGTTGGCGGCACGCGCCATTGCGATTGGTGGTTCACCGATGAGGCGGTGCTGCTCGATACCGCCGGGCGCTACACCACTCAGGACAGTTACAGCGAAGTCGACAAGGCGGCGTGGGGCGGCTTTCTTGACCTGCTGAAAAAATACCGCCGCCAGCGCCCGGTCAACGGTGTGATCGTGGCCTTGAGTGTCAGCGATTTGCTGCAACAGACCGACGCCCAGCGCCAGGCCCAGGCCGTGGCGATCCGCACGCGCATCACCGAGCTGTATGAGCGTTTGGGCTTGCGGTTTCCGGTGTATGTGATCATCACCAAGTGCGACTTGCTGGCCGGGTTTTCGGAGTTTTTCGAGACCTTTGGCCGCGATGAGCGCGCGCAGGTGTGGGGCGTGACATTCGCGCTGCCACAACCGGCGCAGCCGGACAGCGGCTTGGCGTCTTTCCCAAGCGAGTTCGATGCGCTGGAGCGCCAGTTGCAACGGCGTGTGCTGGAACGCTTGCAGCAAGAGCGCGACCTGTCGCGCCGCGCCTTGCTCTACAGTTTCCCGCAGCAGTTCGCCAGCCTTGGCGATGGCCTGACGCGCTTTCTCAACACCGTGTTTGAAGCCAACCGTTATCAGGAGCCCGCGCTGTTGCGCGGCGTGTATTTCACCAGCGGCACCCAGGAAGGCAGCCCGATTGACCGGGTGTTGACCTCGCTGGCTGCCTCGTTCGGCCTGGGCCGCAAGGTCCTGGCGCCGAATGTCGCCAGTGGGCGCAGTTACTTCATTACCCGTTTGTTGCGCGAGGTGATCTTCAAGGAAGCCGGACTGGCCGGGGTCAATCATCAAGAGCAACGCCGGCGCCAACTGCTCGCAAGGGCTGGGCGGATGGCCGCAGCAGCTGTGTTCGTGCTGCTGCTGGCGGCGATGACCATCAGTTACAACCGCAACCTGCAACTGATCGCCGACGCATCGAGTGCCGCCGCCCAGGTCGCGCAGTTGGCCAAGGCGCTGCCCACTGAAGGCGATGTGCTGGTGACGTTGCCCTTGCTCAATGCCGCACGCGCATTGCCCAGCGGCTATAGCGATGGCGATAACAGCGTGCCGTTGCTCAGCCGCATGGGCCTGTATCAGGGCAACAAACTCGGCGCAGGCGCGGTGACCCTGAATCGCCGCCTGCTGCGCAGCACGCTTATGCCGCACATCGTCGCCAATATGGAAAACGCCCTGCGCCGTGGCGACGCGAGCAATCAGGAGTTTTTGTACGAAACCCTGCGCGCCTACTTGATGCTTGGCGAGCGGCAATACTTCGACGCCGCGTCGGTGCAGGCGTGGGTCGATGTGGATTGGCGCCGTGAGCTGCCCCAGGCGACACCGGCGCAACTGCAGCAGTTGTCGGAGCATGTGTCGGCGTTGTTGGAGGCCGACGATGAGGCCGAGCCGGTGCCACTGGACAGCGCGTTGATCGCCAAAGTGCGCCTGGCGCTGGCCAGCATGCCGTTGTCTCAGCGCATCTATAACCGGGTCAAGCGCCTTGTCGAACAGCAGCATTTGCCGGAGTTGAGCGTCAACAGTGCGGTGGGGCGGGACGTGTCGTCGCTGTTTACCCGTGCCAGTGGCGAGCCGCTGTCCCGTGGGGTCAGTGGCGTGTACCGCCTCGCCGGTTACCGTGAGCTGACCGACAAAACGCCACAGGCCGTGACTGACATGGCCAAGGACAGCTGGGTGCTGGACCGCCAGGAGTCGGCGCAGATCGCCGGTGGCAACCCGGCGATGCAGGCAGCGGTGCTGGAGCTGTATTACGCCGACTACATTCGCCAGTGGGATACGTTTCTTGCCGATGTGCACCTGTCGCCGTTGACCAGCCTGGGCCAGGCCTCGCTGGTGACGACGGTGCTGGCTGCCAGTGATTCACCGTTGCGGGCCTTGCTGCAGGCCGTGTCCAGGGAGACCACCCTGGACGGTGCCCTGACCCCGGCAACCAGCCAAGACACCGACCAACGCGTGCGTGACAAAATCGCCGCCGCCACCCAGAGGTTGCAATCGGCCTTGGGCGGCGACAGCCCCGCGGCGCCCGTGGATGCCCAGGCCAACCCGGTGGACCAGCATTTCGCAGCGTTGCATCGCCTGGTGGGCACGGGCACCGGGCCGCAACCGCTGGATGAGGTACTGGCCTCCTTGAAGGACGCCGGGCAGTTTTTCGACAGTGCTGACGCGGCCCGTCGCAGCGCCGCGCCGGCACCGTCCAACGAAGTGCTGGCGCGCCTGAAGCGCTCCGGCGATACCTTGCCAGCGCCGCTGTCGGCGCTGCTGCGGGATGTGGAATCGGGCGGTACGGCGTTGACGCTGGGCAATGAAAAGGCGCGGCTGAATGCGCTGTGGGAGGCCTCCGGCGCACCGTTCTGCCGGGCTGCGATTGACGGACGTTACCCGCTGGTGCGCAGTTCTGGTCGCGACGCCACTGCCGACGACTTCGGCAAGTTCTTCGGTCCGGGCGGCTTGATGGACGACTTTTTCAGCAAGAACCTTGCGGCCTATGTCGACATGAGCGGCAACCCATGGCGCTGGCGCTCCAGCGGTGTGACGCCGCTGAATATTTCCCAGGATGTGCTTAACCAGTTCCAGCGTGGCGCCAAACTGCGGGATATGTTCTTCGTGGCCGGCGCACGTCAGCCATCGATGCGCTTTGACCTCAAACCCCTGAGTGCCGACCCTGGGCTGACCAAGGTCAATCTGGACATCGATGGCCAGCCGGTGGTGTACGACGCGGGCAGTGTGGCCGACTTCACCAGCCTGTCGTTACCCAGCGGCAAATCCGGCGGCCTGGTGCGTCTGGACGCCACTCCCGCGTTGGTCAGCCCCTTGCGCAGCGATGGCCCTTGGGGTTGGCTGCGGATGATGGACAAGGCCGTGGTCAGCGCCCAGGGCGAGCAGCTGCAACTGACGTTCACTGTGGAGGGGCATCGGGTGGTGTACCTGTTGCGCGCCAGCAGTGTGATCAACCCGTTCCGCCGTGATGGCCTGGAGTCTTTCCATTGCCCCGGCAGCTTTTAGGGATCAGCCATGAATGGATTTTTCGGCAAGGTCGTCAGCCATGGGGATTTTGTCAGTCGCCGGTTGCCTGCCGTGTTCTTGAACCGTTGGGATGCGTGGTTGCAGGGCGGTTTGCAATGCAGTCGGGAGCGCCTGGGGGCACAGTGGCTGGAGGCCTATCTGTGCAGCCCGATCTGGCGCTTTGCGCTGGCGGCGGGCGTGTGCGGTGAGCAAGGCTGGGCGGGCGTGATGATCCCGAGCGTGGACAGGGTGGGGCGTTATTTTCCGTTGACCCTCGCCTGCGCCGGGGACGATGCGCCGTTGTTGATGCGCCTGGAGCAGGATGCGCTGTGGTATGGCCGGTTGGAGCGGCTGGCGTTGTCGGCATTGAGCGAGACGTTTTCCCTCGAAGTGTTCGATGAGGCCATGGTGGCGATGCCGTCACCCGGGCGCTGGGCGCCAGCGCGTCATGCCAGCACGGTTGTTGCTGCTCCCCGCTGGCTGGACCTGCCCGACCCGCAGCGTATCGGCGATGGCATGCCGCAACTGAATGCGTGGATTGACCCGTTGGCCCTCGCGGGCCACTCGCTGTTCTGGACTGAGGGCTCACCGCGCGTGGCGCCGTCGGTGTGGGTGGGCGAGGGGTTGCCGGGCAGCGAGACCTTTGCCGAGATGCTCGGCGGCCGCTAGACACCCGCCAATAGCCCCGGACCTGTCGGGGCTTGATTTATCAGCTTAGCGCAGCGAGCTGCGCCACTGTTTCCGGAAACCGTGCCACCAGCCGAATCAAGGCAGTGGCCTGGGCATTCGGCCTGGCTCGGGCCTTGCTCCCAGTGCTCCAGGGGGCGCAAGAGCACAGCGGCCTAGTAGCCGACTTGGGGGGACAGAAGTAACAGCAGGGCAAAAGCTCATCTACCTGATGTACTGAAATCCAGATGTGGGAGCGGGCTTGCTCGCGAAGGCGCTGTGTCTGCCAGCTCATGTGTCACTGACCCAACGCATTCGCGAGCAAGCCCGCTCCCACAATTCAACCGAGTTCAGCCTCCAGCATCAGTTCGGCTGCCAGGCCGCCTTGGCTTTGCTTTTGATCCAACCACTCCAACTGGGTACAGCCTCCAGACGGTTGTGCTCTGTTTTTCTGTGGGAGCTGGCTTGCCTGCGATGCAGGCAACTCGGTCCATCAGGTACACCGAGTTGATGCCATCGCAGGCAAGCCAGCTCCCACCTTTGATTGAGTTCAGCTCTCGGGGTCAGGTCGGCTGCCAGGCCGCCTCGGCTGTGCTTTTGATCCAACCACTCCAACTGGGTACAGCCGCCAAACGGCTGTGTTCTGTTTTTCTGTGGGAGCTGGCTTGCCTGCGATGCAGACAACTCGGGACATCAGGAACACCGAGTTGATGCCATCGCAGGCAAGCCAGCTCCCACCTTTGATTGGGTTCAGCCTCCAGGATCAGGTCGGCTGCCAGGCCGCCTTGGCTGTGCTTTTGATCTAACCACACCAACTGGGTACAGCCGCCAGACGGCTGTGCTCTGTTTTTCTGTGGGAGCTGGCTTGCCTGCGATGCAGGCCACTCGATACATCAGGAACACCGAGTTGATGCCATCGCAGGCAAGCCAGCTCCCACTTTTGATTGAGTTCAGCCTCCAGAATCAGGTCGGCTGCCAGGCCGCCTTGGCTGTGCTTTTGATCTAAACACTCCAACCGGTTTCAGCCGCCAGACGGCTGTGCTCTGTTTTCTGTGGGAGCTGGCTTGCCTGCGATGCAGGCAACTCGGTCTATCAGGCCCACCGGGTTGATGCCATCGCAGGCAAGCCAGCTCCCACCTTTGATTGAGTTCAGCTTCCAGGATCAGGTCGGCTGCCAGGCCGCCTTGGCTGTGCTTTTGATCCAACCACTCCAACTGGGTACAGCCGCCAAACGGCTGTGCTCTGTTTTTCTGTGGGAGCTGGCTTGCCTGCGATGCAGGCCACTCGGTACATCAGGTACACCGGGTTGATGCCATCGCAGGCAAGCAAGCTCCTACTTTTGATTGAGTTCAGCCTCCAGGATCAGGTCGGCTGCCAGGCCGCCTTGGCTGTGCTTTTGATCTAACCCCTCCAACTGGGTACAGCCGCCAAACGGCTGTGCTCTGTTTTTCTGTGGGAGCTGGCTTGCCTGCGATGTAGACAACTCGGTCCATCAGGTACACCGAGTTGATGCCATCGCAGGCAAGCCAGCTCCCACATTTGATTGAGTTCAGCTTCCAGAATCAGGTCGGCTGTCAGGCCGCCTCGGCTTTGCTTTTGATCCAACCACTCAGGTCGGCTACCAGGCCGCCGTGCTCTGCTTTTGATCTTGATCTGCTTTTGACTTTGATGTTAGGCGCCCCGTTAAACCACGCTGGCCGAACGCAGGCTTGAATCCGTGGGTAACCCGGCAGGACGCCGGGTTAGCCGTGTTGGGCCATGGATGGCCCGTCACGGCGGCCCACGGATTCAAGC
>Ga0153931_100043_pt1 | contig 64201 bp, 24 predicted proteins | sample TSNJ015MetaG_FD_104730 | JGI IMG/M metagenome (GOLD analysis project Ga0153931, IMG submission 104730) | Attine ant fungus gardens microbial communities from New Jersey, USA - TSNJ015 MetaG | ecosystem: Host-associated > Fungi > Mycelium > Unclassified | place: USA: New Jersey, Wharton State... | reverse complement strand
GACCAAGCTCGGCTGGGGCAGCAAGTTGGGTGGTGGAGGCGACTGATGCTCGATCCCGCGCGCAGTTATGACTTGATTGGTGACGTGCACGGATGCGCCCTGACCCTCGAACACTTGCTTGACCGTCTCGGTTACCACAAGCAGGGCGGGGTCTGGCGGCATCCATCGCGCATGGCCGTGTTCGTCGGCGACATCATCGACCGTGGCCCGCGGATACGCGAGGCGCTGCACATTGTCCACGACATGGTCGTGGCCGGGCAGGCGCTGTGCATCATGGGCAACCACGAATTCAACGCCCTGGGCTGGAGCACGCCGGCGCCTCCGGGCAGTGGCAAGCAGTTCGTCCGTGAGCACACGCCGCGCCATGCGCGCCTGCTGCAGGAAACCCTGACCCAGTTCGATGGGCACCCCGGTGACTGGCACGATTTCCAGCGCTGGTTCTACCAACTGCCGCTGTTTGTCGACGCCGGACGTTTCCGCGTGGTGCACGCTTGCTGGGATGCCGGACTGATCGAACCGTTGCGTGCGCTGTTTCCCGATGGCTGCATCGACGAGCATTTTCTGCAGGCCTCGGCGGTTCCGGACAGCTTCGCCTGCACGGTGTTTGATCGACTGCTGCGCGGCACCGACATGCGCCTGCCGGATGGCTTGACCATGACTAGCGGCGATGGTCTGGTGCGTTCGTTCTTCCGTACCAAGTTCTGGGAAGACGACCCGAAAACCTACGGTGACATCGTCTTCCAGCCGGATGCACTGCCGGAGCCGGTGGCGCAGAAGCCGCTGACTTCGAGTGAAAAAAACAACCTGCTGCGCTATGGCATTGATGAGCCGTTGCTGTTCGTCGGCCACTACTGGCGCAGCGGCAAACCGGCGCCGATCCGCCCGAATCTCGCGTGTCTCGATTACAGCGCGGTGCTCTACGGCAAACTGGTGGCCTATCGTCTGGATCAGGAAACACGCCTGGATCCGCATAAATTTGTCTGGGTCGATGTCGAGCGGCCGGAGGTGCTGCAATGAGTGCGGTAGCGGTATTGCGTCTGCCGTTGGCGGTGGATCTGAGCGGTTTCGTCAAACTGCTGCAACGGATGCAGGTGCCGCATCGGGTCAGCGAAGAGGCGGGCGAGCAGGTGCTGTGGGCGCCGGCGGAAATCAGTGAGGACGTGCGCTCGCTGTACGAGCGCTTCCCGGCCGGTGACCCCGATCAACAGCTGGACATCCCGGTGGCCCCGACCTTCAAGCGTCCGGGTTTCGCCGAACAACTCAAACACGCCAAGGCCACCGGGTTCATCCTGCTGCTGAGCCTGTTGGTCGGCGGCCTGACCTATCTGGGCGACAACCTGGAAACCCTGCGCTGGCTGACCTTCCTCGATTTCCGCGTGGTCGGCGAGTACATCCACTTCACGCCGCTGGCCGACAGTCTGGCGGCGGGGCAGTGGTGGCGCCTGTTCACCCCGATGCTGCTGCACTTCGGCATTCTGCACCTGGCCATGAACGGCATGTGGTACTGGGAGCTGGGGCGGCGCATCGAATCGCGTCAGGGCAGCATCAATCTGCTCGGTCTGACGTTGTTGTTCAGCCTGGTGTCGAACTACGCGCAGTTTGCCTGGAGTGGCCCGAGCCTGTTCGGCGGCCTGTCCGGCGTGCTCTACGGATTGCTCGGCCACTGCTGGATCTTCCAGTTACTGGCGCCGAACCCGGCGTATCGCCTGCCGCGTGGCGTGCTGGTGATGATGCTGGTGTGGCTGGTGATTTGCATGTCCGGGCTGGTCTCGATGATCGGTTTCGGCCAGATCGCCAACGCCGCGCACGTCAGCGGGTTACTCATCGGATGCCTCACCGGTTTGTTGGGCGGTTTGTATAACCGCCGTAAACTGGCCGCCTAAAATTTTCAGTGAATAAAGAGCACGGAGAACCAGATGTCCTCTTTTAACGACATGATCAAAAACATCACCCCGGACATCTACGAGAGCCTGAAACTGGCCGTGGAAATCGGCAAGTGGTCCGACGGTGGCAAACTCACCGCCGAACAGCGCGAGCTGTCGTTGCAGGCGATGATCGCCTGGGAAATCCAGAACCTGCCTGAAGACCAGCGCACCGGTTACATGGGCCCGCAAGAATGTGCGTCGAAGTCGATCGAAGTGCCGAACATCCTGTTCAAGTCGGATGCCATCCATTGATCGAGATTGGCCGCGGTGCAATCAGCAAAATGTCGGCGCGCCTGGACGGGCCGAATGTGCAATACGCGTTTCGTCTGGATGACGTCGAGGTGCCGGTCAATCCCATGATCGGCACCACGGTGCGTCTGGAGTACCTGGGGGCGATCCACTGCACCCATTGCGGGCGCAAGACCAAAACCAGTTTCAGCCAGGGTTACTGCTACCCGTGCATGACCAAACTGGCGCAGTGCGACATCTGCATCATGAGCCCGGAGCGCTGCCACTTCGAGGCCGGCACCTGCCGCGACCCGGTGTGGGGCCAGCAGTTCTGCATGACCGATCACGTGGTGTATCTGGCCAACTCGTCGGGGATCAAGGTCGGCATCACTCGCGCCACGCAACTGCCGACCCGCTGGCTCGATCAGGGCGCGAGTCAGGCGCTGCCGATCATGCGTGTGTCGACGCGGCAACAGTCGGGCTTCGTCGAAGACCTGTTCCGCAGTCAGGTGGCCGACAAGACCAACTGGCGCGCCTTGCTCAAGGGCGATGCGGCGGCGGTGGATCTGGCCCAGGTGCGCGACCAGCTGTTCGACAGCTGTGCCGAAGGCCTGGACGGCTTGCAGCAGCGATTCGGCCTACAAGCTATTCAGAAGATTACCGATGTAGAACCTCTCGAAATCCGCTATCCGGTCGAGCAATACCCGGCCAAAATCGTCAGCTTCAACCTGGACAAGAACCCGATTGCCGAAGGCACGCTGCTGGGGATCAAGGGTCAGTACCTGATTTTTGACACCGGCGTGATCAACATTCGCAAATACACGGCCTATCAGCTCGCCGTGCATCAATAAGGATTCCAGCATGCGCACCGAACAACCGAAGATGATTTACCTGAAGGACTATCAGGCACCCGAGTACCTGATCGACGAGACGCACCTGACCTTCGAGCTGTTCGAGGACCACAGCCTGGTCCACGCGCAACTGGTGATGCGCCGCAACCCGGAGCGTGGCCCGGGCCTGCCGCCGCTGGTGCTCGACGGCCAGCAACTGGAGCTGCTGTCGGTGACCCTGGCCGACCAGGAACTGAGCGCCGGCGATTATCAGCTGACCGAAAACACCCTGACCCTGCAACCGGCCAGCGCCAGCTTCACGGTCGATACCAGCGTCAGGATCCACCCGGAAACCAACACCGCGCTGGAAGGCCTGTACAAGTCCGGCACGATGTTCTGCACCCAGTGCGAGGCCGAAGGCTTCCGCAAGATCACCTATTACCTCGACCGCCCGGACGTGATGAGCAAGTTCACCACCACGGTGGTCGCCGAACAGCACAGCTATCCGGTGCTGCTGTCCAACGGCAACCCGATTGCCTCGGGCCCTGGCGAAGATGGCCGGCACTGGGCGACCTGGGAAGACCCGTTCATGAAGCCGGCGTACCTGTTCGCGCTGGTGGCTGGTGATTTGTGGTGCGTCGAAGACACCTTCACCACCATGACCCAGCGCAATGTCGCGCTGCGCATCTACGTCGAGCCGGAAAACATCGACAAGTGCCAGCACGCGATGAACAGCCTGAAGAAGTCGATGCGCTGGGACGAAGAGGTCTACGGTCGCGAGTACGATCTGGACATCTTCATGATCGTCGCGGTCAACGATTTCAACATGGGCGCGATGGAGAACAAGGGTCTCAACATCTTCAACTCCAGCGCCGTGCTGGCTCGCGCCGAAACCGCCACCGACGCTGCGCACCAGCGGGTCGAGGCGATCGTCGCCCACGAATACTTCCACAACTGGTCGGGCAACCGCGTGACCTGCCGCGACTGGTTCCAGCTGTCGCTCAAGGAAGGCTTTACCGTATTCCGCGACGCCGGTTTCTCCTCGGACATGAACTCGGCCACGGTCAAGCGCATTCAGGACGTGGCGTACCTGCGTACCCACCAGTTCGCCGAAGATGCAGGTCCGATGGCTCACGCGGTGCGTCCGGACAGCTTCATCGAGATTTCCAACTTCTACACCCTGACCGTGTACGAAAAAGGCTCGGAAGTGGTCGGCATGATCCACACCCTGCTGGGCGCCGAGGGTTTCCGCAAGGGCAGTGACCTGTACTTTGAACGCCATGACGGCCAGGCCGTGACCTGCGACGATTTCGTCAAGGCCATGGAAGATGCCAACGGTGTCGACCTGACCCAGTTCAAACGCTGGTACAGCCAGGCCGGCACACCGCGTCTGGCGGTCAGCGAGTCCTACGACGCCGCGGCGAAGACCTACAGCCTGACCTTCCGCCAGAGCTGCCCGGAAACCCCGGACAAGGTGGAAAAACTGCCGTTCGTGATCCCGGTCGAACTCGGTCTGCTCGGCAGCAAAGGCAACGAGATTGCCCTGCGTCTGGCTGGTGAAGCATCGGCCCAGGGCACCAGCCGCGTGATCTCGGTGACCGAGGCTGAGCAGACCTTCACCTTCGTCGACATCGCTGAACACCCGCTGCCATCGTTGCTGCGTGGTTTCTCCGCACCGGTGAAACTGAGCTTCCCGTACAACCGCGACCAGTTGATGTTCCTGATGCAGCACGACAGCGACGGCTTCAATCGCTGGGATGCCGGTCAGCAGCTGTCGGTGCAGGTGCTGCAGGAACTGATCGCCCAGCAGCAGAAGGACGAGAGCCTGGTGCTCGATCCGCGTCTGATCTCGGCGCTGAGAACCGTGCTGTCCGACGAGTCGCTGGATCAGGCCATGGTCGCCGAAATGCTCTCGCTGCCGAGCGAAGCCTATCTGACCGAAATCAGCGAAGTGGCGGATGTCGAGGCGATCCACACCGCCCGCGAGTTTGCCCGCAAGCAACTGGCGGACAACCTGTTCGAAGCGCTGTGGCTGCGTTACCAGGCCAACCGTGATCTGTCGAAGCAAACACCGTATGTGGCCGAGGCCGAGCACTTTGCCCGTCGTGCGCTGCAGAACATTGCGCTGTCGTACCTGATGCTCAGCGGCAAACCGGAAGTGTTGGCCGCTACGCAAGAACAGTTCGAAAACAGCGACAACATGACCGAGCGCCTGACCGCGCTGGCGGTGCTGGTCAACTCGCCGTTCGAAGAACAAAAGGCCAAAGCGCTGGCGACCTTCGCCGAGCACTTCAAGGACAACCCGCTGGTCATGGATCAGTGGTTCAGCGTGCAGGCCGGCAGCACGCTGCCGGGCGGTCTGGAGCGCGTGAAAGCCTTGATGCAGCACCCGGCGTTCAACATCAAGAACCCGAACAAGGTGCGTGCGCTGGTCGGTGCGTTTGCCGGGCAGAACCTGATCAACTTCCACGCCGCCGACGGTTCGGGCTACCGCTTCCTCGCGGATCTGGTGATCGAACTGAACGGCTTCAACCCGCAGATCGCCTCGCGCCAACTGGCGCCACTGACCCGCTGGCGTAAATACGACAGCGCCCGTCAGGCGTTGATGAAGGCTGAGCTGGAGCGGATTCGGGCTTCGGGGCAGTTGTCGAGCGATGTGTACGAAGTGGTGAGCAAAAGCCTGGCGTAACGCGTAACGACATGTGGGAGCGGGCTTGCTCGCGAAAGCGGTGTGTCAGACACGGAGATGTCGACTGGTACACCGCATTCGCGAGCAAGCCCGCTCCCACAGTTATTTGCGTCGTGCACAAACCCCTGTAGGAGCTGTCGAGTGCAACGAGGCTGCGATCTTTTGATTCTGGTTGTTTGAATCAGGATCAAAAGATCGCAGCGTGCCGCAGCTCCTACAGGGTTATTGCGTTATTTCAGATCAAACCGATCCAGATCCATCACCTTGGCCCACGCCGCCACGAAGTCTTTGACGAACTGTTCCTTCGCGTCAGAACTCGCATACACCTCGGCCAGCGCACGCAGGATCGCGTTGGAACCAAACACCAGATCAACCCGCGTCGCCGTCCACTTCACGCTGCCGGTTTTACGGTCGCGTCCTTCGAACTCGTCCGCTGCCGGTGAGGTCGGCTTCCACTCCACGCCCATGTCCAGCAGGTTGGTGAAGAAATCGTTGCTCAGCGTTTCAGTGCGCGAGGTGAACACACCATGCCGGCTCTGCCCGACGTTCGCCCCCAACACCCGCAGACCACCGACCAGAACGGTCATTTCCGGCGCGGAGAGGGTCAGCAGTTGCGCCTTGTCGATCAGCAGCGCTTCGGCGGAAACGGTGTATTTACCCTTGCTGTAGTTACGGAAACCATCGGCAATCGGTTCGAGGAAACCAAACGACTCGACGTCGGTTTGCTCCTGAGTCGCATCGGTGCGGCCTGGATTGAACGGCACAGAGACCGAGTGCCCGGCGTTTTTCGCCGCTTGCTCGACCCCGGCGTTACCTGCCAGCACGATCAGGTCCGCCAGTGAAACTTTCTTGCCGGATGAGCCGGCGTTGAACTCGTTCTGAATGCCCTCAAGGGTCTTCAGCACCTTTTCCAGTTGCTCCGGCTGGTTGGCCTGCCAGAATTTCTGCGGGGCCAGACGCAGACGCCCGCCGTTGGCGCCGCCACGTTTATCGGAACCACGAAAGGTCGATGCGGCGGCCCATGCCGTCGAAACCAGCTCCGAGACGGAAAGCCCCGACGCTAGCACTTTGCCTTTCAGCGCCGCCGCATCGTTGCTGTCGATCAGCGGGTGAGTGGCTTCAGGAATCGGGTCTTGCCACAGCAGTTCTTCGTTGGGCAGTTCCGGGCCGAGGTAGCGCGACAGCGGGCCCATGTCTCGGTGGATCAGCTTGTACCAGGCGCGGGCGAAGGCGTCCGCCAGTTGATCCGGGTTGGCCAGGAAACGTCGGGCGATCGGCTCGTAGATCGGGTCGAAGCGCAGCGCCAGATCGGAGGTGAGCATGGTCGGCGAGAGCTTTTTGCTCGGATCGTGCGCATGGGGAACGGTGCCGGCCCCCGCGCCGTTTTTCGGTTTCCATTGGTGCGCACCGGCTGGGCTTTTGAACAGTTCCCACTCGAAACCGAACAGGTTTTCCAGGTAGTTGTTGCTCCACTGGGTCGGGGTGGTGGTCCAGGTCACTTCCAGGCCGCTGGTGATGGTGTCGGCGCCTTTGCCGGTACCGAATGCGTTGCGCCAGCCAAGGCCTTGTTCTTCCAGGCCGGCCGCTTCCGGCTCAGGCCCGACATTGTCGGCAGGGCCGGCACCGTGGGTCTTGCCGAAAGCGTGACCGCCAGCGATCAGCGCCACGGTTTCTTCGTCGTTCATCGCCATGCGGCCAAAGGTTTCACGGATATCGCGACCCGAAGCCACCGGATCCGGGTTGCCCTCGGGGCCTTCCGGGTTCACGTAAATCAGGCCCATCTGCACCGCGGCGAGCGGGTTCTCCAGATTGCGTTCGCCCTGATCGGTGCGGCTTTCCTCTTTGCCGTGCAGGTCCGGTTCGGCCACCAGCGTGCCGTCACCGGGTTCCTGCATGGCGGATTTGTCCTTGCCGTAGCGGCTGTCGCCACCAAGCCATTCGTGTTCCGAACCCCAATAAACGTCTTCGTCCGGTTCCCACACATCGGGACGTCCGCCGGAGAAGCCGAAAGTCTTGAAGCCCATGGATTCCAGCGCGACGTTGCCGGTAAGTACGATCAGGTCAGCCCAGGAAATATTGCGACCGTATTTCTGTTTGATCGGCCATAGCAGTCGGCGGGCTTTGTCGAGGCTGACGTTGTCCGGCCAGCTGTTGAGCGGGGCGAAACGCTGTTGCCCGGAGCCGGCGCCTCCGCGGCCATCGGCGGTGCGATAGGTGCCGGCGCTGTGCCAGGCCATGCGGATGAACAGCGGGCCATAGTGGCCGAAGTCGGCGGGCCACCAGTCCTGGGAGTCGGTCATCAGCGCGCGCAGGTCTTGTTTCAGGGCCTGGAAGTCCAGGCTCTGGAAGGCTTTGGCGTAGTCGAAGTCCTTGCCCAGCGGATCGGACTTGGGCGAGTGCTGGCTGAGGATCTTCAGGTTCAGTTGATTCGGCCACCAGTCACGGTTCGTCGTACCACCACCGGCGGCGTGGTTGAACGGGCATTTCGATTCGTTTGCCATGTTCGAGTCCTTATCAGGTCTTGTACGGCCGGCTCGTGCCGACTTCGGAGTAGTAAGGCTAGACCCGACTCGGGCAACCAGCTAATAGGCCGACTATTGGAGGCTGATAGGCGCAGTCTTTCAGCGTCTTTGAGCTATTGCACAGGCGGCCTGATTCCCTGAATCAGGCCTGAAATCCGCGTGCTTGAGCGCTTGCTGCAAAACGAATTGGAAGAATCGTAATGACAGAAAGAAATGTTATTGTATAACATAAAAAAGATTTCATTCTGTTTCTGCCGGTATTGTTTGCAACACGCCGGCAACGATCCTCACTTTTCTGCTCACGGAAGTTTTGAAATGCCTGCCCGTTCCCAACCCCTTCAACGACGCCTGACTCCGCTGGCTGCCGCGCTGCTGATCGCCTCACCGGTGTTCGCCGTCGAGCCGCTCGAGTTGCAACCGCAAGTCATCACCGGCAACCCTTTGGGCAGCCAGACTCTGGCATCGCCCTCGACCGTCCTCAGCGGCGACGACCTTACGTTTCAACAGAAGGGCAGCCTCGGCGAGACCCTGAACAAGCAGCCCGGCGTGTCCTCGTCGTACTTCGGCCCCGGCGCGAGTCGGCCGATCATTCGCGGTCAGGACGGAGATCGCATTCGCATCTTGCGTAACGGTGTCGGCGCGCTGGACGCCTCGTCGCTGTCGTACGACCACGCGGTGCCACTGGACCCGGTCAACGTCGAGCGCATTGAAATCGTCCGTGGCCCGGCAGCGTTGCTGTATGGCGGCAGTGCGATTGGCGGGGTGGTCAACACCTTCGATAACCGCATCCCCACCGAAGCCATCGACGGCATCCACGGGGCCGGCGAGTTGCGTTATGGTGGCGCCGACACCACCCGCAGCAGCGCCGGGAAACTGGAGGCCGGCAACGGTCAGTTCGCCTTGCACCTGGACGCCAGCGCCCGTGAGTTCAATGACCTGAAGATTCCCGGCTACGCCAAGACCGGCGCGGCACGCGCCAACGACGACGGCGATTCGCGCAAGCATCGGCTGGCCAACAGCGACGGCCGTCAGGATGGCGGCGCCGTCGGCGGTTCCTACACTTGGGATGACGGCTACGCCGGTCTGTCCTACAGCAATTACGATTCGAACTACGGCTCGCCCGCCGAAGACGACGTGCGCATCCGCATGCAGCAGGAGCATTACGCATTCGCCTCGGAAATGCGCAATCTCGACGGGCCGTTCAGCTCGATCAAGCTCGACGCCGGCTACACCGATTACCAGCATCGGGAAATCGAGGGCGGCGAGGTTGGTACCACGTTCAAGAACAAGGGTTACGAAGCACGGGTCGAGGCCCGGCATCAGCCGCTGGGACCGTTCAACGGGGTGATCGGCGCCCAGGTCAGCCGTAACGAATTCTCGGCGCTGGGCGAAGAAGCCTTTGTGCCGCACACCGATACCGACACCGGCGCACTGTTCATTCTGGAAGAGTTGCAAGCCACCGAGCGCATGCTGTTCACCCTCGGCGGCCGACTGGAACACACCACGGTCGACCCGGACGCCAAAGGCAACGAGCGCTTTGCCAATGCCGACCGCTCCAGCCGTTTCACCGCCGGCAGCCTGTCGTCCGGCGCGGTCTACACCCTGACGCCGATCTGGTCGGTTGCCGCGACTCTTGGCTACACCGAACGCGCACCGACCTTCTATGAGTTGTACGCCAACGGCGCCCACGTCGCGACCGGCACCTATGAAGTCGGCGATGCCGGGCTGTCGAAAGAAAAAGCCGTGTCCAGCGACCTCGCGTTGCGTTTCGATAACGGCACGCACAAGGGCAGTGTCGGCGTGTTCTACAGCCACTTCTCCAACTACATCGGCTTGCTCGGCACTGGCCGCACACTGAATGACGAAGGCGAAGAGGACGCCGGCGGGATTCCCGAATACACCTACTCGGGCGTGCGTGCACGTTTCAGCGGCATCGAGGCGCAGGATCGCTGGACGCTTGGCGAAAATGCCTACGGCAAGTTCGCGCTGGAGCTGTCGGGCGATTACACCCGCGCCAAGAATCTCGACAATGGCCAGGATCTGCCGCGCATTGCGCCGTTGCGCTTGAACAGCGGTTTGCTGTGGGAACTGGATCGCTGGCAGGCGCGGATCGATGTCGAACACGCCAGCTCGCAGCATCGCGTACCGACCAACGAAAGCAGCACCGATGGCTACACCACGCTGGGGGCGAATGTGGGGTATCACTTCGATGTCGGCCAGAGCAAATGGCTGGCCTTTGTCGACGCCGAGAACCTGACCAACCAGACCGTGCGTTACGCCAGTTCGATCCTGCGCGATATTGCACCGGCAGAAGGGCGCAGCATTCAGGTGGGGTTGCGCACGACGTTCTGATTAGTTGACCTGTTAACACTTCCCCCTGTAGGAGCTGCCGCAGGCTGCGATCTATTGATCTTGATCTTGATCTTGAAAAAACAAAATCAAAAGATCGCAGCCTGCGGCAGCTCCTACACGGGGGGCATCAGCTCGATTGCGCAGTGTCATCATCCGGCAGCGCATCCAGCGGATCTTCCTGCCCCGGCAACTCGGTAATCACACTGAAATCCGTGACCTTGACCGCACCCAGTCCATAAACGGCTCATACATTGTCGGAAACCGGTTTGATACTGCAGTTAATTCTTTTGATTTTCAGACTCTTTATTTCGAATTCAGCTAATAACCTGTCAGTTATGACAGTAGTAGCCGGGTTGTTTGAGGCATAGCTTTACAGGCGCAGGCAACCGCCTTCAAACCACTCGGAGCATCGACATGCAAAATTCAAATAAATCAGAAGAGCAAATTTTCAACTTGATTAATAAAAATCAAAATCAATTTGAAGGCACGTTTAGTGCTAGCGTTGATGGAGAAAAGTTCATGTTCGCGGATGAGAACGTGCTTTTTTATAGGGCAGAGAGAGACTATTTCATTGTTGGGTCTGACAATGAAGACGAAAACTACGTTACCTTCTGTGTTCAACAGCACTTAGTAAAAGAAGGCCCTCACAACGTGGAGAAGTACGAAGGTGGTCTGATTTGGAGCGTTAAAATTAAAGACCGTTTTCACGTTGTTCAACAAGGACATGCAACTGTGACGTTCTTGCAAAGAGGCGAATATCGATACGGTGCTTTTGGTGACATCGATTTTGTTTTGCCTGATGGAAGGGAAATTACAGGTAAATTTGACATTAAGCTTCGTGAGTAAACGTAAAGGGACGGATCCAACCAGTCCGTCCCTTTCCTGATTTCAACTCGATTGCGCAGTGTCATCATCCGGCAGCGCATCCAGCGGATCTTCCTGCCCCGGCAACTCGGTAATCACGCTGAAATCCGTGACCTCGACCGCACCCAGTCCATAGCCCAGCAAGTGGAACGAAAAGGCCTTGCGCGGTTGCGGGTTGTCGAAGCTGAAATCCATCTCCAGCGGCTGATCGGCCGTGGCAACCATCTCGGTCGGCAGGCCCAGTTGCACGTCCTGTTCGAACTCCTTGGCCTTGAGCTGAATGTACGCCGCCTGCTGCGGATCCACCGAGCGCACGGTCAGGCGCACGCGAGTGTGCGAGCCCTTGGGCATTTCCAGGTATTGCGCACCGATCAGGTTGTCGGCCCAGTCATCGTTGATCTGCGCCTGCAGCGGGATTACGTTGTTGCTGCCGAACTGGTAACGTTGATTGAGCGGGGTGCGCAGCAGCGACAGGTCCAGCGCCATGGCCCGCGCGGCTATCTGGCGGGCCTGCTGGCTGCTTTCGGTACCCTTGAAGGTGGCGCGCTCGGCAATGAAACCGGCGCTTTCGTAGTAGCGACAACGGCGCGGCATATCGCACTCGGAAAAGATCCCCTGGCCGTTGTGGTAGCGCAGTTTACCGTTGGTGTAGGACATGATTTCGCGTCCGCTGTCGTAATCGCGAAACAGCGAACGGCCGCTCAGCGCCGACGGCACCGGCAGATCGAAATAGTCGAGGATCGACGCGCTCAGATCGACATGACCGTACACCCCGGCATTCAGTCGCGGCAGTTGCTCGTGTTCCGGCGCCAGCGTCAGGTTGAAGCCCCAGGACGACGCCAGACGCACGCCGTCGATGCCGTGGGATTCGTCCGAAGTGATCACCACCAACGTGTCCTTGAGCACGCCCTGGCGTTCGAGACCGCTTAGGAACTGCTCCAGAGCATCGTCCAGGTAACCGACGGCAGCCTGTTTCGGCGTCTCGTAGCGCGCCAGATACTCTTCCGGTGCGGAGTAGGGCTGGTGGGTGCCGACGGTCAGCAGGGTGAGCATCCACGGTTTTTTCTGCTTCTTCAGTTGCCCAACGTAATCCAGCGCGCCTTCGAAGAACGCTTTGTCATCCTTGCCCCACGGGAATTCCAGATAGTTGGCGTTGGTGAACCATTCCAGACCATGGGTCGCATCGAAACCGATGTGCGGCATGATCTTGTCTTTGGCCATGAAACGCAGACCGGCGCCTTGCAGATAGTGGGTGCTGAAGCCGTTCTGCCGCAGTTGCGCCGGCAGGCAGGCCTGATTGCGCTCATGCTGGGTGAGCATTTCCACGCCTTTGGGCGTGCCGTTGTTGAGCTTGTCGTAATCGCCACAAAGCATGGCGTACAGGCCGCGAATGGTCTGGTGCGTATGCAGCACGTAATCCGGGGTGTTCATGCCACGCTCGGCCCAGCGGCTGAGGTTGGGCATCAGGTCTTCCTGATAGTGACTGCCGATGGCCTCGCGATTGGCGCGGATGTAAGCGCCGGGAATGCCTTCCAGAGCGATGATCAGCACGTTGCGCGCCTGCCCCGGCGCGGCCAGCAGCTTGTGGCCGTTGAGATCCAGATCCGTCAGCCCGGCCATCTGTGGCGCGGCGGGTTCGACGTCACCGTCCAGCCATTCCTCGGCCTGCAACTGCAGATCGGCCACTTGCGCGGCGAGCAATTGATGCGGCAGGTTGTACATGCGCCATGGATCTTCTTCGCTCGGCCACTGGTTTTGCACGGCCCAATGCGCGGCGAACAGCAGCGCCGGTGCGGCCCACACGGCGCGGGGCAGGGCAGCAGCGGGTTGCGCGCGATTGACGAAACGCGTCAGCAACCACAGCAGCAGTGCCAGCAGCAGGGCAACCCCCAGCGCCGGATGGGCGAAACCGCCACCGGTGGAGTTTTCCACGAACTGCGGGTCAATCAGGTAATGCAGGTCGGTAGGATTCGGCAGCCGGCCGACAGCACTGACCAACTCGGCCGTCGCCACCGCCAGCAACACCCAGAACAGCAGCAACGGCAACGCCAGCCACCACGCGCGACGATGCAGCAACACCACCAACAAACTGCCAATGGCCAGGTCGGACAAATAGCCCAGGGGCGACGACCAGCCCAGCGCCGCGCGCAGGCACACCGGCACGATCAGCACCAGCAGAATCAAGGAAAACAGGCGGGCATGCGGCTGCCGCAACCAACGCAAAAGAACGCTCACAAAAAAGACCTTCCAGCCATCAAACCGTCATAAAAGTGTGCGCGATGATACCAAGGGTGGGCTGTCTGATCGCCCTTTTAAACACACGGCTGATCTGCTCTCGCAAGCGCGGTAAAGGGCCTGAAGCCATGACCGGCGTTCGTGTCAGCCCGATAGCGGCGAATGGGCGCGCTGCTATCGACGGCAGATTTATTGTTTCAGGCTGTTTAAGGAAGTCGCCCGCACTGTATGAAAGCCACACCACGACGGCAGCTGGAGTCGAAGAAGCGCATGGCGATGCCGGCAGCTTACAACTCTGAGGCATCGCCCACCGTCAGCCAATTCGGCGATCAGTCCAAACCGTCGTCGAAGATGCTTTCAATCGGTAACTCGAACGCCCGGGCAATCTGAAACGCCAGTGGCAGGCTAGGGTCATAACGCTCGTTTTCGATGGCGTTGATCGTCTGGCGCGACACCTTGAGGCGTTCAGCCAGATCGACCTGCGACCAGTTGCGCTCGGCGCGGAGTGCCTTGAGGCGATTTTTCATTGGTAGCGACGTCGCGCGATTTGCAGGCCGAGAATCCACATGGCGCCCATCACGGGCCACACGCAAGTCCACGGTATGTGTGGGGCGCCGACGTTTTCCAGAAAACCGTAACTGAAGGTCAGCAGCGCCGAGGCGGCGAAGGCAAATCCCAGCGCTTCAAACTGTATACGCAGATGCATTTCGTCCATGCGCCGCATGTTGCGTACGATGCTCCAGCACATCAATCCTGCCGGGATAATCGGTGTCAGCGCGACGGCTGAACGCAGAATCATGTTGGCATCCGTCAGGTATTGCGTAGCGATCACTGAGGCCGTCAACACCAGCATATAGAGGATCAGCGCTGTGCCCATTTCAAGGTAGTACCGGTTCATTCTTCAACTTCCTATGTAAAAGACCCTTTACATACTTGCTAAAATTTTTCCTTATGTAAAGCAAGCTTTCCATAAACCTCAACCGGGTTGTTTCTGGACAGCCTAATGGCCACTCAGTAGCATTCGAGCCCAACGGACTTTCCCTCTGCACGTCGTCCGACGTGGAATGCTCAAGGAATCGACATGCGTGAAACCCCTAAAGGCGAACAACGAACGGTCGTGACCTTGGTCAACGGCGAGATTCATCACGAAACCCAGATCAGTTTCAGTTCGGTGTCGGTCGTCAATGGCGAAGTTCGGGTGCATACCGCTGAAGGCAATCAAATAAATGTCCAGGTACCGGGTGCGGACTTCTCATTGCGCTTTGATCTGGATGGGGTGCAGCAGATGCCGCTGGCGCAGCAGACGCCGGTTGAAACGGTGCCCGTCGATGACAGCCTGAAGCTGTTCACCTGGAAATCCGTGCTGATCACCCTCGGGCTGTGGATCGTTGTCGGCTCGGTTGCAGGCTGGCCGGGGTTCTTCATTGCCGCCGGGTACTTCGGCTATCACTGGCGTCAGGTGGCAAAGCGCAAGAAATCGCTGGCACAGGTGCCAGTGGATCAAGCCGTGCCGCGGTCCAGCTCGGGGATGTCCCGAGAAAGTGTGCGTGACGCATTGGCTCGAAAGCGTTGAAGACGACATGTCAGGAATAGCCATGCAAGCGTTCACAAGTGGAAAGGTCGTCATCGAGTTCGGTGATTTCAGAGGAACGATGGTTCGCCATGAACGGTTTTTGATGCCTGCCGGCGAGTATCAGGATCGGTATTGGGTCAGGACTGCACAGGGTGATCTGCCGCTGGATCTGTTCAACAAGCATCTGCCGGTCAAGCGCGGCGAAGAGATCTCGGTGCTCTACGGTTGCCTGCCGGGTGGCGAACGCAAGAGCGCGGTCTGTGTGTTCAACCACTGCGAGGGTCGGCTCACGCCGCTGTCGGAGGGGAAAATGCTTCACGAAGAATTCATTCATCGCATCCCGGTCAGCCTCCCGTATGTTGCCTGCCTGGCGACCTCGGCAGTGGCGGGGGCGTTCTTCAACTGGTGGGGCGCACCGGCGGGATTGGTCGTCTACTACCTGCTGAAAGCCGAGAGCGCCAAACGCAAAATGCTTCTGGTCAGTGGTCTGGACCTGCACCTGGAAAAGTTGAGCAAGCGCTATCTGCGTCAAGCATCGCGGGGCAGGATCAAGCGGTTGCTGGCGCGAAATCCTCGAATGACTGCACCGTTGGATTTGAAGAAGCAGGACAGTGATTCGCTGGCGATTGCGCGAGACGCGTAACACGCAAAAAAAGGGGCGACCTGATCATCGATCAGGCCGCCCCTTTTTATTGCCGCCAAGTCAGATCAATGCATCTTGCTGTGATCGTGACCTTCCATGTGCGTCAGCGCACGGACTTCAGCTTTGACTTCGACGGTTTCTTTCTCGCCCTTGGCGTTTTCCACAGTCAGGGTCAGCGGCACGCTTTCGCCTTCCTTGAGCTGGCCGGTCAGGCCCATCAGCATTACGTGGTAGCCGTTCGGGTCGAAGGTGACCGCTTTGCCGGCCGGCAGGTCGACCGATTTGACCGGGCCCATGCTCATCACGTCGTTCTTCATCGACATTTCGTGGATCTGCACATCTTTGGCCACCGGCGAGGCAACGCTCAGCAGTTTGCTGTCGCTGTCAGCGGTGACGGTCATGAACGCACCGCTGGCCGATTGGGTCGGCACGGTCGCACGCACCCAGGCGTCGTCGACCCTGGTCTGAGCGCTGGCCTGAAAAGCCAGGCCCAGCAGGGACACAGCGAAAACGGCGCGTTTGATGTTGTTCAAAACGGGGTGCATCAGCAGACCTCCATAACGGTGAGCAAATCTTCCGTGCACTCTTGTGCCGAAAGCGATACAGACAGACCCATGCGCAGCTGGCCGCGCGAGTCGTAGACGTAACTGGTGGACGTGTGGGAGATGGTGTAGGTGTCGCCCGCCGGCACTTTCTCGAAGAACACGTCGAATTCCTTGGCGGTGGCCTGGGTTTCTTCCAGCGTGCCGTACAGTGCGACGAAGCTCGGGTCGAAGGCTTTGACGTAGGCGTCGAGGATCTGCGGCGTGTCGCGTTCCGGGTCAAGGGTGATGAAGATCACTTGCAGACGGTCGCCGTCCTTGCCCATCAGTTTCTTGATTTGCGCGGCGCGGGCGAGGGTGGTCGGGCACACCGCCGGGCATTGGGTGAAGCCGAAGAAGATCATCGGCATCATCCCGCGAAAGCTCGACAGCGTCATGGTTTCGCCGTCGGTGTTCTTCAGCTTGAAGGTGCGTCCGAGGATCTTGTCACTCAGGTCCTTGCCGTACTTGTACGACAGTTGGCCACGGGTGTCGCAGCCGGCGAGCAGGCCCAGGCCCAGCACGCCCATTCCCGCAAGCACCTTGCGGCGAGTCAACAAAGCCGTCATCTAATACCGCCTTTTGCAGCCCGTCAGTCGGCAGGACTGGCGGGGGGTTAACCGTAAAAGCGGCGCATGATACCAAACTGAAGGCAGACCCCGGCCACGGATCGCCGCGCGGCGCAGGATCGGGCGACAAAAGGTGTAAGAAAAAGTGACGAGTGACTACTGAACACTCGCCTCATCGGCCCGCCAGCCGCCGCCCAGCGCGGTGTACAGATTGACCTCGGCCACCAGTTGCGCCAGCCGGTCAGTAATCAGACCCTGTTGCGAACTGAACAGTGAACGTTGCGCATCGAGAAACACCAGACTGCTGTCGACGCCATTCTGATAACGGTGCTGTGCCAGGTTGTAGTAGTCCTGAGTGGCCTGCACCAGATCGCGCTGCGCCTGCAATTGCTGCTGATAAGTGCTGCGCGCCGCCAGGCCGTCAGCGACTTCCTGAAACGCGGTTTGAATCGATTTCTCGTATTCGGCAACCGCCACGTCTTTCTGCAACTTCGAATAATCCAGACTCGCGCGCAGGCTGCCGGCGTTGAAAATCGGCAGGTTGATTTGTGGCTGGAAAGTCCAGCCCCCCGATCCGCCGCTGAACAGTCCGGAGAGGTCGCGGCTGGAGGTGCCGGCGCTGGCGGTCAGGCTGACGCTGGGGAAAAACGCCGCCCGCGCCGCGCCGATATTGGCGTTGGCCGCCTTCAGTTTGTACTCGGCCTGAAGAATGTCCGGGCGTCGTTGCAGCAGATCCGACGGCAACCCGGCCGGCAGTTGTTGCACCAGATCGCTGGACAGTGGCCGCGCCGGCAGTTTCTCGGGGACCTGAGCGCCGACCAGCAGCGTCAGGCTGTTCAGATCCTGCGCCACCTGGCGTTTATAACGCGCCAGATTGGCCCGCGAACTGTCGACGCTGGTTTGCGCCTGCGCCTGTTCCAGCGCCGAGGACTTGCCGGCGTCACGGTTGCGCGTGGTCAGGCGCAGGCTTTGCTCATCGGCGGCCAGGGTCTGGCGGCTCAGCTCGAGCAGCTCCTGATCGGCGCGCCAGGTCAGGTAGGCGTTGGCGACGTTGGCTACCAGACTCAGCTCGGCACTGCGCCGCGCCTGCTCGGTCGCCAGCCAGGTTTGCAACGCCTGCTCACTGAGGCTGCGCACCCGGCCGAAAAAATCCAGTTCATAGGCACTGACGCCCAGATTCACCGCGTAAGTGGAATTGATCAGCGCTTTGCCGCGGGTCACGCTGGGCGGCATGCGCTGGCGCGATTCGCTGGCAGTGGCCGACACCGCTGGCAGCAAATCGGCACGCTGAATCCGGTACTGCGCCTGGAACGCTTCGACGTTCAGCGCCGCTACCCGCAGATCACGATTGTTGACCAGCGCGCTTTCGATCAACTGTTGCAGCGCCGGGTCGTTGAACAAGCTGCGCCAGTCTTCAGTGCGCGGTGCAGCCTGTGTCGGTGCCGGGTAAACGGTGCCTTGCGGATACTGCGCAGCGCTCGGTGAGGCAGGGCGCTGGTACTCGGGAATCAACGAACAACCGGCCAGCAGGACGGCGAGGGACAGCAGGGAAATGCGCAACATCGGACGCTCTCATGCAGAAAAAACACGTGCCGGGGACTGAGTCCCCACACCACTATCGACACCGTTGAATCATGACCCCGCGGTTACGCGCCGGCCATCCAGCGCGCCAGCCCGTGCCGTCCGCTGACCCCGAGTTTGGCGGTCGCCCGTTTGAGATAGGTCTCGATCGAACTGCTCTTGACCCGCAGCTTCTCGGCCAGTTGCGGCACGGTGCCGCCGGTCAGCAGGCCCAGGCAGACTTCTTTTTCTCGCGCCGACAGCACGATGCCGCCCAGCGCCAGACGCTCATCCAGCATTTGTTGCAACGGCGCCTGCTCCAGATCGGCCAACGGTGGGCGCGGCTGTTTGGCGATGATTTGCCGACTGAGGTGCGCGTGCCGTTCAATCAGCGGCAGCAGGGTGTCGGACAGACTTTTGAGAAACGACAGCTCCGGCAGGGAAAACACCCGTTGCGTATGCGGTCGGTAGAACGAGATGACACAGCGGCGGTTGGAGGTACGGGACACCAGATTGCACTGGTGGACGCTGTGCTGCGGATGTCGTGGCTGAAGTGATGCTTTGAGTTGAATCAGCAGGGAATCATTCATCTCGATCATCTTCTGCAACAACGGATGATCGTCCGGACTCTTCAACGGGTCCGGTGGCGGGAAGGTCTGGGGCAGGCCGGCGCTGCCCAGCGCCTTGATCTCGACCACGCTGGCCTGGCGCTCGTCGAGGATCCACTCGCTGAGGTCGACGCGATTGACCGGCACCAGGGTGTCGACCAACTGGAACATATTGCTGGCGAAAAGATCGTCGCCCGTGCTGGCAATCAGTTCCCCCAGTTGCCAGTAGAAATGCGGGTTTTCCATGTTGCGAATGCTGCCGGTCAGATTCATATCCTTGTCATCCCTGGTTCCGAGTCATCACCGAGTCGTCCGCTGTTTATGCAAAAGCCGCCCACGCAATCGTCCCTCCTTGAAACTGATCTGGGGCGGGATTTAAGCCTATGGATTTGTCCTACGTCTGTAGGGGAAAACAGGGACACAAAGTGCCATCATTTCTGAAACTTGGCGCCGGGCTTCTGACGCCATTTGGTACAGATGTCGTGCGCTGCCTGACTGTTTGGTCACGGAAAAGCCTTGAAAACCGGGACATTTACTTTGTTGTGAGGTAACTGAGAGGGCCGATGGCAGCGCTGATGTGTGGCATTTTTCCTACAAGTTTTTCAGTGTTTCCTGTCCGAACTTTTAGATAGTTCCCGCCCAGTCAGGGTCAACAAGCACTGACAGGCCCGCGCACGGGGTGGGGTTGTCCGGGTTTCACGTGTCATGTCGGCATCGGGGCCGATGCTTGAATAGGCGCAAAATCACATGAGAAGGATCTTATGCCGCCTATTTCTGCTCCTGCGGTGGCCACGCCGTCCGCATCGCTCCAGACGTATCCGCTGACCGCTGCGCAGCTGGATATCTGGCTGGATCAGCTGAGTCGCGGTGATTCGCCGCTGTACAACATTGGCGGGTACATGGACCTCAGCGGCCCGCTGGATCCGGCACTCATGCACGCCGCCCTTGAAGCGCTGGTGGCCCGGCATGACGCGATGCGCACGATCCTGCTGCCGGGCGCCGGAGTCGATGGCTTGCCTCTGCAGCAGTTTGCCCGCTCATTACCGGTGCCGATGCCGATCGACGATGTGTCGACGCACACTGACCCGGAGGCGGCAGCGCGGGCCCTGGTGCAGGCGCGCATCAATCAGCCCTTCGTGCTGGACGGCGGCTGCCTGTTCCGTTTTCTGTTGATCCGCCTTGATGGCGGGCGCCATTGGTTGTCCGCTCAGGCTCATCACTTGATCGTCGATGGCTGGAGCTTCGGCGAAATGTTCAAGTCGCTGGACGAAATCTATAACGCGCTGGCGCAGGACCGGCCTGTGCCGGCTTCGGCGCCGTCTTACATCGACTTCATCGAAGACAATGCGCGCTATCACGCGTCGCCGCGTTATGCGCAGGACCGCACCTACTGGCTGGACAAGTACCGACAATTGCCCGAGCCGCTGTTGCTGCCGCGATATCAGCAGAGCCTGGCCGGCAATGCCGCGCAGACGCAGGTCCATGCGCAGCCCTTGCCGGCGCTGCTGCACCAGCGCATGAAGCAGGTGGCCCGGGAATTTGGCGCCTCGGCATTCCATGTGTTGCTGGCGGCGCTGCACGTGTATTTCAGCCGTACCGCCGAGCGTGACGAATGGGTTGTCGGGCTGCCGATCCTCAATCGCTCCGGCGCGCGCTTCAAGTCCACGCTTGGGCTGTTCGCCCAAGTCAGTGCGGTGCGCATGGGCTTCGGCCGCGAACGCACCTTCGCTGAACTGATCAGTACGATCCGTGAGGATCTGCGCAAGGATTTCCGCCATCAGCGTTTTTCCGTGAGTGAGATGAACCGGGCCCTGGGCCTGCTGCGTGAGGAGCGCTCGCAGTTGTTCGAGGTCACGGTGTCCTACGAGCAGGGCACTCACGATTATCGCTATGGCGAGGCGTCGGGGCGGATGATCAAGGCCTCGAACCAGGAAGAGGCCACGCCGCTTGCGGTGCACCTGCTGAGTAATTTGACCAATGACGACGCGCGCCTCTACCTGATCTACAGCGAGGCGTTTTTTGCCGCCGATGAGGTCAAGGCGCTGGCCGACCGCTGGTTGCTGATTCTGGAGCAAGGGCTGGAGGCGGTGAACCTGCCTGTCGCGGATTTCGCACTGAGCACGCCCGAAGAAAGCGCGCTGCTGCAACAGTGGAATGCGACACGAGTGGAATACCCGAGCGCGACGACCATCCATCAGCGTATCGAGGCCCAGGCCGCGCAACGACCACAGGCGCTGGCGGCGGTTCATCAAGGGCATTGCCTGACCTATGCCGAGCTCAATCAGCGCGCCAACGCACTCGCCCATCATCTGCTCGATCTCGGTGTACGGCCGGATGATCGGGTGGCAATCGTCGCCCGGCGCGGGCTCGACACACTGGTCGGGCTGTTGGCCATTCTCAAGGCGGGTGCCGCTTATGTGCCGCTCGACCCGGCGCATCCTGCCGAGCGCCTGAGCTATCTGCTGGAGGACAGCTCGCCAATCGCGGTGCTGACCCAGAGTGCGTTGCGCGGGCACCTGCCGGCGTTGTCGGTGCCGGTGATCGAGCTGGATCACCCGACCTGGTCCACCGCCCATGTCGGCGCACCGAAGGTGCCGGGGCTGACCCCGGAAAACCTTGCGTATGTGATTTACACCTCCGGCTCTACCGGCCTGCCCAAAGGGGTGATGGTCGAGCACCGCACCCTGTGCAATCTGGCCGATTGGCACACTGACGTTTTCGATCTGCGTGCCGGAAGCCATACGTCGAGCCTGGCCGGCTTCGGTTTCGACGCGATGGCCTGGGAAGTCTGGCCGGCGCTGTGCGTGGGTGCGATCCTGCACCTGGCGCCGGTCAGCGATGGCAACGAAGACATTGATGCGCTGCTCGACTGGTGGCGTGCGCAGCCATTGGACGTAAGTTTTTTGCCGACCCCGATCGCCGAATACGCGTTCAGCCGCCAGCTCGATCACCCGACGTTGCGCACGCTGCTGATCGGTGGCGATCGCTTGCGTCAGTTCCCGCGTCAGCAATCGTTCGAAGTGATCAACAACTACGGACCGACCGAAGCCACCGTGGTGGCGACTTCAGGGCGCATCGACGCCGGGCAGGCGCTGCACATCGGCAAACCGGTGAGCAACGCCACGGTGTATCTGCTCGACGAGCAGCAGCAACCGGTGCCGATTGGCGTGAGCGGCGAGTTGTACGTCGGCGGGGCCGGGGTGGCTCGCGGTTACCTGAACCGTGCGGACTTGAGCGCCGAGCGCTTCCTGCGTGATCCGTTCAGCGCTGAACCGGGCGCGCGCCTGTACCGCACCGGCGACCTTGCACGCTGGCGCGCCGACGGCAATCTGGAGTATCTGGGGCGCAACGACGATCAGGTGAAAATCCGCGGCGTACGGATCGAACCGGGCGAGATCGAGAGCGCACTCGCCAGCCATACGGCGGTGCGCGAAGCGGTGGTACTGGTGCGCGACGGGCAACTGCTGGCGTGGTTCACCGAGCAGGCGCCGCTGGACATCAACGCGCTGCACGCGCACCTGAAAACGCGCCTGAGCAGCGCCATGTTGCCCAGTGCTTATGTGCGTCTGGCGGCGTTGCCGCTGACCGCCAACGGCAAGGTCGATCGCAAAGCGCTGCCGGCCCCCGGGGCGGAAGATTTGATCCGCCGCGAATATGAGGCGCCGCAAGGCGAGGTCGAAATCGCTTTGGCGCAGATCTGGGCCGAAGTCCTGCAAGTCGAGCGGGTCGGGCGTCACGACCATTTCTTCGAGCTGGGTGGGCATTCGTTGCTGGCGGTGATCATGATCGAACGCATGCGTCAGCTCGATTTGAGCAGCGACGTGCGTGTGCTGTTCAGTCAACCGACTCTGGCGGCGCTGGCGGCTTCAGTCGGCAGCGGTCGCGAGATCGAAGTGCCGGCCAACCGCATCGCCGCCGATTGCACCCACATCACCGCGGATATGCTGCCCCTGCTGCAACTGGATCAGCTGACGCTCGACCGGATCGTGGCCGCTGTGCCGGGTGGCGCCGCCAACGTGCAGGACATCTACCCGCTGGCACCGCTGCAGGAAGGCATTCTCTATCACCACATCACCGCCGCTCAGGGCGATCCGTACCTGCTGCAATCGCAACTGGCGTTCGACAGTCTTGAACGCGTCGAAGCCTTCGCCGCTGCGCTGCGCCAGGTCATGGCGCGCCACGACATTCTGCGCACCGCGGTGCTCTGGGAAGGCCTGACCACCCCGGTGCAGGTGGTGTGGCGCGAGGCGATTCTGCCGTTGCAGGAGGTCGAGCTGGACCCGGCCAACGGCCCGATCATCGAGCAGTTGCACGCGCGCTTCAACGCCCGGCGTTATCGCCTCGACGTCAGTCAGGCGCCACTGATGCGTCTGGTGTATGCCCGCGATCCGGCGCTGGATCGGGTGGTGGGCATTCTGCTGTTCCATCACCTGGCCATGGACCACATCGCTCTTGAAGTAATGCGCGGCGAGATGCAGGCCAGCCTGTCGGGGCAGGTCGTGGCGCTGGCGCCGCCAGTGCCGTATCGCAATTACGTGGCGCAGACGCGGCTGGGCGTCACAGAGCAGGAACACGAGTTGTTTTTCCGCGCGCAACTGGCGGACATCGACGAGCCGACCCTGCCGTTCGGGCTGCAGGAAGTGCAGGGCGACGGTAACGGTATCGAGGAAGCGCAGCAGGTGCTGCCGGCGGACGTGTATCAGCGTTTGCGCACCCAGGCGCGACAGGCCGGTGTCAGCGTCGCCAGTCTGATTCATCTGGCGTGGGCACGGGTACTGGCGGCGACTTCGGGCCAGCAGCGCGTGGTGTTCGGCACCGTGCTGATGGGGCGCATGCAGGGGGGCGAGGGTGCCGACCGCGCCTTGGGTGTGTTTATCAATAGCTTGCCGCTGCGCATCGATGTCGACGCCGGGGTGCTGGACGCGGTGCGCGCCACCCATGCGCGGCTGACCGCGCTGCTCGGCCATGAACACGCTTCGCTGGCACTGGCCCAACGCTGCAGCGGCGTGGCCTCGCCGTCGCCGCTGTTCAGCGCGCTGCTCAATTATCGCCACAGTGACGAATCCGAACTGCTGGAACCATCCAGCCAGGCCTGGCAAGGCATCGAAACCCTGGCCAACGAGGAGCGCACCAATTACCCGCTGACCATGAGCGTGGACGATTTTGGCAACGGCATGCGCCTCACCGGCAGGGCCGTCGTCCAGATCGGCGCGCAACGGATTTGCGGCTACATGCAAACCGCGTTACACGGTTTGCTGCAGGCTCTGGAACAGACACCGCAACAGCCGCTGAATCAGTTGCCGATCCTGCAGCCGGAGGAGTTGCAACGCTTGCTGATCACGTTCAACGCCACCGAGGTCGATTGTCCGCTGGACCAGCCGTTGCACACGTTGTTCGAAGCACAGGTGCGGCGCAAACCGCACGCCGTTGCCGCACAGACCGGCGAACAAAGCCTGACCTATGCGCAACTCAACGAGCGCGCCAATCGCCTGGCCCATCACCTGCGCGAAGTCGGCGTGCAACCGGACTCGCGGGTGGCGATCTGCGTCGAGCGCGGGCTGGATCTGCTGGTCGGCCTGCTCGGCATCCTCAAGGCGGGCGGCGCCTATGTGCCGCTGGACCCGGACTATCCGCTGGAGCGCCTGAACTACATGTTGCAGGACAGCGCGCCTGTCGCACTGCTGGTGCATGGCGCCACGCGACAACTGCTGGGCGAGCCGGGTGTGACGCTGATCAATCTGGATCACGGCAGTTGGGAGCAGCAGCCGGCAGGCAACTTGCAGGTGCCGGGCCTGAGTGCTTCGAACCTTGCCTACATGATCTACACCTCGGGTTCTACCGGGCTGCCGAAGGGGGTGATGATCAAGCATCGCAGCGCCTGCAACATGGTGCATTGGGGTTCGCAGCTCAGTCCGCCGACCGAACACGGTGCGCTGCTGCAAAAAGCGCCGTTCAGCTTCGACAGTTCGGTATGGGAGATCTTCTGGCCGCTGTGTTCCGGGATGCGTCTGGTGCTGGCGCGACCGGACGGTAACCGCGATTCGGCCTATGTGGTGCAGACCATTCGCGAGCAGCAGGTGACGGTGGTCAAGTTCGTTCCTGCGCTGCTGCAGCAGTTCATCGAACAGGACGGTGTCGAGCAGTGCACCAGCCTGACCGATGTGCTTAACGGTGGTGGTGAACTCAGTGCAGCGCTGGCGCGTCAGGTGCGTGATCGCCTGCCGTGGGTGCGGTTGCACAACGTTTATGGACCGACTGAAACCACGGTGGACAGCACGGGCTGGACGCTGGAGCCCGACATGAATGTGCCGGACAACGTGGTGCCAATCGGTACAGCCTTGAGCAACACGCGACTGTACGTGCTTGATGCGTACGGTCAACCGGTGCCACAAGGTGTCAGCGGTGAGTTGCACATCGGCGGCGTCGGCGTGGCGCGTGGTTATCACGGTTTGCCGGAAATGCAGGCTGAGCGCTTCATCGACAGCCCGTTTGTGGCGGGTGATCGCCTGTACCGCACGGGAGATCTGGCGCGCTACAACAACCATGGTGAACTGGAATTCCTCGGCCGCAACGACTTCCAGATCAAGCTGCGGGGCTTGCGCCTGGAGCCGGGGGAAATCGAGGCACGGTTGATCGAACATCCGGCGATTCGCGAGGCGGTGGTGATGGTCCGTGATGAGCGTCTGGTGGCCTGGTACACCGTGCGTTCCGGCGTAGAAGCACCGAGTCTTGAGACGTTGCGCAGCCATGTGCTGGAGCGCCTGCCGGAATACATGGTGCCGGGCGCGTTTGTGCGGCTCGACGCTTTGCCGCTGACACCAAACGACAAGATCGATCGCAAAGCCCTGCCGGAGCCGGGGGCCGATGCGGTGATCAACCGCCCATACGTGGCGCCACAGGGTGAAATCGAAACCACGCTGGCGCAGATCTGGGCTGAAGTCCTCGGCGTCGAACAGGTCGGTCGCCATGACAACTTCTTCGAACTCGGTGGGCACTCGCTGCTGGCAGTGAGTCTGGTGGCGCGCATGCGTCAGAGCGGTTTGCACACCGACGCCCGGGCGCTGTTCAGCCAGCCGACCCTGGCGGCGCTGGCGCTCAGCACCACACCAGAGGCGCAGCAAGTGGTCATTCCGCAAACCACCATCCCGAGCCTCAATCGCAAACGCCGGCTCTAGCCCGGAATTGGTTGTGTAAACCAAACCCTGTGGGAGCGGGCTCGCTCGCGAATGCGGTGTAACAGTCACCATCAACATCGACTGACCCACCGCATTCGCGAGCAAGCCCGCTCCCACAGGGGGATTGCGGCGGCCGAGCCTGTGGCTTGTCCCCGCTTCCCATGTCAGCCCCGCAAGCCCCGATGTTTTAGTTTTTCCAGGCTGCGCGCAGCAGGCACGGACTCGCGGCTGCGCGCTCCTTTTTCTCGTATTTACAGCAGGTTATCCCATGCATTTCAGCGAACTGATGGCTGTTATTTCCACCCATGCGATCCGCCTTCAACAGGAAGATGAAGACCTGGTCATTCTGGGCAGCGACGACGCGCTGGACGATGCGTTGTGGGACAGCCTCAGCGAACACAAGGCGCAGCTGCTGGAACTGGTCGCGCAACACGGTGGCGACTGGCTGAGCCCGGCGTTTCGCATCACCCCGGACATGCTGCCGCTGGTGACGCTGGATCAGCCGACCATCGATCGGCTGGTCGCCAATGTGCCCGGCGGCGCCGCCAACCTGCAGGACATTTACCCGCTGGCGCCGCTGCAGGAAGGCATGCTCTATCTGCATCTGTCGGCGCCCGCCGGCGACCCTTACGTGTCGCAGGCGCGGTTCGCCTTCGACAGCCGCGAATGTCTGAACGCCTTCGCCGAAGCGTTGCAGTGGATGATCGAACGCCACGACATCCTGCGCACCTCATTCGTCTGGGAACGCCTGGATGAACCGCTGCAAGTGGTGCAGCGGCAGGCTCGTCTGTATTGCGAAGAAATCGCCCTCGACCCGGGGGCGGATGCACTGACGCAATTGCTGGAACGCCACGACCCACGGTTCTTCCGCCTCGACATCCAGCAGGCGCCGCTGCTGCGTCTGGTCTACGCCATGGACCCGGACAACGGTCGCGTGGTCGCGCTGTTGCTGTTCCATCACCTGATCATGGACCACGTCGCCCTCGATGTGGTGCGCCGCGAAACCCGCGCGCATCTGCTTGGCCAGACCGTGCAGGTCGGGCCGGCGGTGCCGTACCGCGATCACCTGGCCAAGGCCCGCCTGCGTCTGGACGAGCAGGTGCACGAAGCGTTTTTCCGCGAGATGCTCGCCGACATCGACGAGCCGACCTTGCCCTGTGGTTTGCAGGATGTGCAGGGCGATGGCCAAGGCATCGAAGAAGCCTTGCTGATGCTCGACACCGACTTCAGCCGGCAACTGCGCGGCCAGGCGCGTCAGCTCGGCGTCAGTGTGGCGAGCCTGATGCACCTGGCGCTGGCGCGGGTGCTCGGCCAATTGTCCGGGCGCACGGCGGTGGTGTTCGGCACTGTGCTGCTGGGGCGGATGGAGGCGGGTGAGGGCGGCGAACAGGCGCTGGGGATGTTCATCAACACCTTGCCGCTGCGGGTGGATGTCGGGCAGGACGGCGTGCGTGCCGGGGTGCTGGTGACCCATCGACGCCTGACCGCGTTGCTCGGCCATGAGCAGACCTCGCTGGCACTGGCCCAGCGTTGCAGCGCGGTGGCGGTGCCGACGCCGTTGTTCAGCGCGATCCTCAACTATCGCCATAGCAGCAGCGAAGAGATCGCCGAAGTCAGCGAACTGGCCCCCGGCGTGCAGGTGCTGGGCGCCCGCGAGCGCACCAACTACCCGCTGACGATCAACATCGACGACCTCGGCGAAGACTTGCGCATCACCGCGCTGGCCGATGCGGCGTTGGGTGCCGAACGCATCGCCGCTTATCTGCACACCGCGTTGCACAGCCTGCTGCAGGCCTTGCAATCGACCCCGGATGCGCCGCTGCAACGTCTGAACATTCTGCCGGCCGCCGAACGTGAATATCTGCTGCATGGGGTCAACTCGCCGTTGCCGCAGTTCCCGGAAACGCCGCTGATTCATCAGCAATTCGAAGCCCATGCGGCGGCGCGCCCGGAGGCTACAGCGCTGCTGTTCGAGGCGCAGACGCTGAGCTACGGCGAGCTGAACCGCCGCGCCAATCAGCTTGCCCATCACCTGCTGGCACGGGGGATTCGCCCGGATCAGCGCGTGGCGATCTGCGTCGAGCGTGGCCCGCACATGATCATCGGCCTGCTCGGCATCCTCAAGGCAGGCGCCGGTTACGTGCCGATCGACCCGGCGTATCCACTGGAGCGCATCGCCTACACCCTGCAGGACAGCGCCCCGGTGGCGGTGCTGACCCAGGCCGATACGCTGGACCGGGTTGGCGCGCTAAACGTGCCGATCATCGACCTGGACAGCCTGCAGTTGCAGGCTGAACTCAGCAGCAATCCGCAGATTCCCGAGCTGACTCCCAGTCATCTCGCCTACGTGATCTACACCTCGGGCTCCACCGGATTGCCCAAAGGCGTGATGGTCGAACACCGCAACGTAGTGCGGCTGTTTTCGGCGACCCACGACTGGTTCAACTTCAACCCGCAGGATGTGTGGGCGCTGTTCCATTCCTTCGCTTTCGATTTCTCGGTCTGGGAAATCTGGGGCGCGCTGGCGTTTGGTGGGCAATTGTTGCTGGTGCCGCAGGCCGTCAGCCGCTCGCCGGACGACTGCTACGCGCTGCTGTGCCGCAGCGGCGTAACCGTGCTCAATCAGACCCCGAGCGCCTTCCGCCAGTTGATCGCCGCGCAGGGGCGCAGCCCGTTGCAGCACTCGTTGCGCGAAGTGATCTTCGGCGGCGAAGCGCTGGAACCGGGCCTGCTCAAACCGTGGTACGCGCGGGTCGGCAATGCCGGTACCCGGCTGGTGAACATGTACGGCATCACCGAAACCACGGTGCACGTGACCTATCGCCCACTGGAAGCAGCGGACGCGCTGCTGGTCGGACGCAGCCCGATTGGCGTCGCCATCCCCGACCTGCAGCTGTACGTGCTCGACGCGCAGCGCGAACCGGTGCCGGTCGGTGTGATCGGCGAGTTGTACGTCGGTGGCGCCGGGGTTGCCCGCGGCTACCTCAACCGCGAGACGCTGACTGCCGAGCGCTTTATTGCCGACCCGTTCAGCGGCCGCGCCGAGGCGCGTCTGTACAAGACCGGTGACCTCGCGCGCCGGACGGCGGATGGCAGCCTTGAGTACCTGGGGCGTAACGACGATCAAGTGAAGATCCGTGGTTTCCGCATCGAACTCGGTGAAATCGAAGCTCGCCTCGCAGCCTGCACCGGTGTGCGCGAAGCGGTGGTGATCGCCCGCGAAGACAGCCCCGGCGATCAGCGTCTGGTCGCCTACTGGCTGGCCGCCGCAGGCGCTGAGCCGAGCGCTGCGCAATTGCGCGACGAGTTGCTGCTGTCGCTGGCCGACTACATGGTGCCGAGCGCGTTTGTGCGCCTCGATGCGTTGCCGCTGACCAGCAACGGCAAGCTCGATCGCAAAGCCTTGCCACAACCGGACAGCGAGGCATTCGCCCGTCGCGGTTTCGAAGCTCCGCTGGGACCGGTGGAAACGCTGATCGCCGGGATCTGGCAGACCCTGCTCGGTGTCGAGCAGGTCGGGCGGCATGACAATTTCTTCGAACTCGGCGGCCATTCGCTGTTGGCGGTGAAACTGATCGAGCGCATGCGCCAGCACGACTTGCAGTGCGACGTGCGCGTGCTGTTCGGTCAGCCAAGCGTTGCGGCGCTGGCGGCGACCTTGAGTCACAGTCACGCCCTGCGGGTGCCGGACAATCTGATTCCTGCCGATTGCCCGCGGATCACCCCGGACATGCTGCCCCTGGCGACGCTGGATCAGGCCGCCATCGACCGCGTGATCGCCACTGTGCCCGGCGGCGTTGCCAATGTGCAGGACATCTATGGCCTGGCACCGTTGCAGGCAGGGATCCTCTATCACCATCTGGCGACCAGCGCCGGTGACCCGTACGTGTTGCAGGCGCAATTTGCCTTCGCCGGACTGGCGCAGATCAAGGCCTTCGTCCGTGCGTTGAACGCGGTGATCGAGCGCCACGACATTCTGCGCACCAGCGTGGTCTGGGAAGGGCTTGAGGAGCCGGTGCAAGTGGTCTGGCGCGAGGCGCCGCTGGCGCTGGAACGGGTCGATGCCGACCTGCTGGAGGGCGATGTGCTGGAGCAGATGCAGGCGCGTTTCGATCCGCGGCACTACCGCCTCGACCTGCGCCGCGCACCGCTGATGCGTCTGGCCTACACCGAAGACCGTGAGCAGCAGCGCTGGGTCGGCATCCTGTTGCTGCACCACATCGTGCTCGACCACACCGCACTGGAAGTGTTGCTCGCGGAAATGAACGACAGCCTGTACCCGAGCGGCGTCGATCTGCCGCCGCCGGTGCAGTACCGCAACTACGTGGCGCAGGCGCAACAACAGGCCAATGCGCAGGCGCATGAAGCGTTCTTCCGCGACATGCTCGGCGACATCGACGAGCCGACCGTGGCCTTCGGTGTGCAGGACGTGCATGGCGATGGCAGCACGATCATTGACAGTGAGCAGGCGCTGGACGCCGGCGTGGCCGAGCGCTTGCGCGAGCAGGCGCGCCGCCTCGGCATCAGCGCGGCCAGTCTGGTGCACCAGGCCTGGGGCCAGGTGCTGGCGCAGGTTTCGGGGCGCGAAGAGGTGGTGTTCGGCACCGTGCTGCTCGGGCGCATGCAGGGCGGCGAGGGCGCCGATCGCGCACTCGGCATGTTCATCAATACCTTGCCGCTGCGGGTCAGCGTCGGCGCGAGCGCGGTGCAGCAAGGCGTGCGCGCTACTCACGAACGTCTGGCGCAATTGCTGGCGCATGAGCAGGCCTCCCTGTCGCTGGCCCAGCGTTGCAGCGGTGTGGCTGCGTCGCTGCCGCTGTTCAGCAGCTTGCTCAACTATCGCCACAGCGCGGCGGAACCGGCAGGCGTGACCTGGGACGGGATCGAGATTCTCAGCTCGCGCGAGCGCAGCAACTATCCGCTGGTGGTCAGCGTCGATGACCTCGGCGCCGGTTTCCGCCTGAGCGTGCAGGCGGTGCCGCAAGTGGATGGCGCGCGGGTCTGCGATTACTTGCAGACCGCGCTGCACAACCTGCTGACCGCCCTCGAGCACAATCCGGCCACGCCGCTACGGCAGATTTCGGTGATGTCGCCGAGCGAGCGGCAGCGGGTCCTGGTCGGGTTCAACATCACCGGTCGCGACTACCCGCAGGCGCAGACCGTGCAGCGTTTGTTCGAGGCCCAGGCGGCCGCGCACCCCGAGGTATTGGCGACGGTGCAAGGTGCGCAGCAGGTGAGCTATGGCGAACTCAATCAGCGGGCCAATCGCCTGGCGCATCACCTGATCGGCCTTGGCGTGCAGCCCGATGACCGGGTTGCCCTGTGTGCCCGGCGCAGCCCGGACATGCTGGTCGCTCTGCTGGCGATCCTCAAGGCCGGCGCCGGTTATGTGCCGGTCGATCCGGCGTATCCGCCGGAACGCATCGCCTATCTGTTGCAGGACTGCGCCCCGGTGGCGGTCGTGGCGCAGGCATCGACCCGCGATCTGCTCGGTGGCGTGCCGGTCATTGATCTGGACAACGACCTCTGGCAGCACCTGTCGGATGCCAATCCGCAGGTGCTGGCATTGACGCCGAAGCATCTGGCTTACGTGATCTACACCTCCGGCTCCACCGGCCAACCGAAAGGGGTGATGGTCGAGCATGCGACCCTGGAAAACCTCGTGCACTGGCACGCTGAAGCCTTCGACTTGCAGGCCGGCAGCCAGACTGCGAGTGTCGCCGGCTTCGGGTTCGATGCGATGGCCTGGGAAGTCTGGCCAGCGCTGTGTGTCGGCGCCACTTTGCACCTGCCGCCGGCGTCGATCCGCAACGAGCACCTCGACGAGCTGCTCGACTGGTGGTGCGCGCAGCCGTTGCAGGTCAGCTTCTTGCCGACGCCAGTGGCCGAATACGCGTTCAGCCGGCAATTGCAGCACCCGACCTTGCGTACGCTGCTGATCGGCGGCGACCGACTGCGTCAGTTCAGTCGCCAGCAAACCTTCGCAGTGATCAACAACTATGGCCCGACCGAAGCGACGGTGGTCGCCACCTCGGGGCGGGTAGAGCTTGACCAGCCGTTGCATATCGGCCGCCCGATCGCCAATGCCAAAGTCTATGTGCTGGACGCTGAGCAGCGCCCGGTGCCGGTGGGTGTGGCCGGCGAGTTGTATGTCGGCGGGGCGGGTGTGGCGCGCGGTTATCTGAATCGCCCCGAGCTGAGCGCTGCGCATTTCCTGTTCGATCCGTTCAGCGACGAGCCGCAGGCACGCATGTACCGCACCGGCGATCAGGCGCGTTGGCTGGCCGACGGCAATATCGAGTACCTGGGGCGCAACGACGATCAGGTCAAATTGCGTGGCGTGCGTATCGAACTCGGTGAAATCGAAGCCGCGCTCGGTAGCCACGCTGCGCTGCGCGAGGCGGTGGTGCTGGTTCGCGACGGGCGGCTGATTGCGTGGTTCACCGAGCGCACGGCGGTCGATATCCAACAGTTGCACACGCATTTACAGGCGCGCTTGCCGGATGCACTGCTGCCGGCGGCTTACGTGCGGCTGGACGCATTGCCATTGACCGCCAACGGCAAGATTGACCGCAAGGCCTTGCCGGAACCGGAGCAGGGCGCGTGGCTCAGCCGCGAATATGAAGCGCCACAGGGTGCGGTGGAAACCGCGCTGGCGCAGATCTGGATCGACGTGCTGAAAGTCGAGCGCGTCGGGCGTCAGGATAATTTCTTCGAACTGGGCGGGCATTCGCTGTTGGCGATGAGCCTGATCGAACGCATGCGCCAGATCGACCTCGCGGCCGACGTTCGCGTGCTGTTCAATCAGCCGATCCTGGCTGCACTGGCCGCCGCTGTGGGCAGCGGTCGCGAAATCGAGGTGCCGGCCAACCGCATTCCGCCGGGCTGCACGCACATCACCCCGGACATGCTCAGCCTGACCGAACTCGATCAGGCCAGCATCGAGCGCATCGTCGCCACCGTGCCGGGCGGGGCCGCCAACGTGCAGGACATTTATCCGCTGGCACCGTTGCAGGAAGGCATTCTTTACCACCACCTGAGCGCCGAACAGGGCGATCCGTACTTGCTGCAATCGCGGCTGATCTTCGACAGCGTCGAGCGCCTGCGCACCTTCAGCCATGCCTTGCAGCAGGTCATCGAGCGCCACGACATTCTGCGCACCAGTGTGGTCTGGGAAGGGCTGGCGAGTCCGCAGCAAGTGGTCTGGCGTCAGGCGCCGCTGGTGGTGCAAGCGGTGCCTCTGGATCCGGCGCAGGGCGACGTCCTCGAGCAGTTGCACGCGCGGTTCGATGCCCGGCACAACCGCCTCGACCTGAGCCAGGCGCCGCTGATGCGCATCGTCTACGCCGAGGACCCGGCGCAGCAACGGGTGGTGGCGATCATCCTGTTCCAGCACTTGATTCTCGACCACACCGCCATGGAGGTGGTGGGCCAGGAAATGCGCGCGTTCATGTTCAATCAGGCCGACAGCCTCGGCACGCCGATGCCGTACCGCAACTACGTGGCGCAGGCGCGTCTGGGTGCCAGCGAACAGGAGCATGAAACGTTCTTCCGCGATATGCTCGGCGATATCGATGAACCGACCCTGCCGTTCGGTCTGCACGACGTGCAAGGCGATGGCGGCGCCATCGAGGAGGCGCAGCAAGCCGTGGATGCCGGGTTGACCCTGCGCCTGCGTGAACAGGCGCGGCAGCTGGGTGTCAGTCCGGCGAGCCTGATGCACCTGGCCTGGGCGCAGGTGTTGGGCGTGCTTGCCAACCGCCGCGACGTGGTGTTCGGCACGGTGCTGTTGGGTCGCTTGCAGGGCGGCGAGGGCGCGGATCGCACCCTCGGCGTGTTCATTAACACCTTGCCGCTGCGGGTGGATGTCAGCGAAGGCGTGCGCGCTGCGGTCAAGACCACGCATGCACGACTGACGGCATTGCTCGCCCATGAACACGCGCCATTGGCGCTGGCCCAGCGCTGCAGCTCGGTGTCCGGCGCGCCGCTGTTCAGCGCCTTGCTCAACTACCGGCATAGCGCTGCCGAGGCGCAGCCGCGTGACGGTCAGGGCATCTGGGAAGGCGTGCAATTGCTTGGTGGCGAGGAGCGCAGCAACTATCCGCTGACCCTCAGCGTCGACGATCTCGGCGCAGGCTTTTCCCTGTCGGTGCTGGCGTTGGCGCAGATCGGCGCGCAACGGATCTGCGGCTACATGCACACCGCGCTGGAACATCTGGTGCACGCACTGGAGCAGACGCCACAGCGTGCGCTCAACCGTTTGCCGATTCTTTCGGTGGAGGAATACGAGCGCTTGCTGGTCGGTTTCAACCCGACGGCGGCGGCGTATCCGCGCGGTGCAACGATTCAGGCGCTGGTGCAAGCGCAGGCCGAGCAGCAGCCGCAGGCATTGGCGGTGGTGCAGGGCACGCAGCAACTGACCTATGCGCAACTCAATCAGCAGGCCAATCGCCTGGCGCAGCACTTGCTCGGCCTCGGCGTGCAGCCGGACGACCGGATTGCCGTGTGCCTGCAACGCGGCCCGCAGATGCTGGTGGCGCTGCTGGCGATTCTCAAGGCCGGCGCCGGTTATGTGCCGGTCGATCCGGCGTACCCGGCCGAACGCATCGCCTACCTGTTGCAGGACAGCGATCCGGTGGCGGTGCTGGCGCAGGGCTCGACCCGCGAGCTGCTGGGCCGGGTGCCGGTGATCGATCTGGACAACGCCCTCTGGCAACACCTGCCGGCTACCAATCCGCAACTGCCGACGCTGACCCCGGCGCATCTGGCCTACGTGATCTACACCTCGGGTTCGACCGGTCAGCCGAAAGGCGTGATGGTCGAACACGCGACCCTGGAAAACCTTGTGCACTGGCACTGCGAGGCGTTCGATCTGCGTGCCGGCAGCCACACTGCCAGCGTCGCCGGTTGCGGTTTCGACGCGATGGCCTGGGAGGTCTGGCCGGCGCTGTGTGTCGGCGCGACCCTGCACCTGCCGCCGCCGTCGATCAGCAACGAACACCTGGATGAACTGCTCGACTGGTGGCGCGCGCAACCGTTGCAGGTGAGCTTCCTGCCGACGCCGATTGCCGAATACGCCTTCAGTCGTGAGTTGGGTCATCCGACTTTGCGCACGCTGCTGATCGGCGGCGACAAGTTGCGGCAGTTCTCGCGTGAGCAGACATTCGACGTCATCAACAACTACGGCCCGACCGAGGCCACGGTGGTCGCCACCTCCGGACAGGTCAATGTCGGGCAGTTGCTGCACATCGGCCGGCCCATCAGCAACGCCCGGATCTACCTGCTCGACGAACAACAACGTCCGGTGCCGGTGGGTGTTGCCGGTGAACTGTACGTCGGTGGCGCGGGTGTCGCCCGTGGTTATCTGAACCGTCCCGAGCTGACCGCCGAACGCTTCCTCGAAGACCCGTTCAGTGACGAACCGCAGGCGCGCATGTACCGCACCGGCGACCTCGCGCGCTGGTTGGCCGACGGCAATATCGAGTACCTGGGGCGTAACGACGATCAGGTCAAACTGCGCGGCGTGCGGGTGGAACTGGGTGAAATCGAAGCCGCGCTGTCCAGCCATCCGGCAGTGCAGGACGCGGTGGTGCTGGTGCGCGAGGCGCGGTTGATCGCCTGGTTCACCGCCCGCACGACAGTCGATATCGAGGACCTGCGCAGCCATCTGCAAGCGCGCCTGCCGCAGGCACTGGTGCCGGCAGCCTACGTGCGGCTTGCGGCGCTGCCGCTGACCGCCAACGGCAAACTCGACCGCAAGGCCTTGCCCGAACCGGATCAGGACGCCTGGCTCAGCCGCGAATACGCCGCGCCGCAAGGGCCGGTGGAAACCGCGCTGGCGCAGGTCTGGGCCGAGGTGCTGCAGGTCGAACAGGTCGGACGTCACGACAACTTCTTCGAACTGGGCGGGCATTCGCTGCTGGCGGTGACCCTGATCGAGCGCATGCGTCAACTCGGCCTGAGCACCGATGTGCGCGTGCTGTTCAGCCAGCCAACTCTCGCCGCACTGGCCGCCGCCGTCGGCAGTGGTCGCGAAGTCGCGGTGCCGGCCAACCTGATTGCGCCCGGTTGCACGCGCATTACCCCGGATCTGCTACCGCTGGTGGAACTGGATCAGGGCAGCATCGAGCGTATCGTTGCAACGGTGCCGGGCGGTGCCGCCAACGTGCAGGACATCTATCCGCTGGCGCCGTTGCAGGAAGGCATTCTTTATCACCACCTGAGCGCCGAACAGGGCGATCCATACCTGCTGCAATCGCGCCTGGCATTCGACAGCCTTGAACGCTTGCAGGCCTTTGCCGCCGCGCTGCGCCAGGTCATGACACGTCACGACATTCTGCGCACCGGAGTGGTCTGGGAAGGGTTGGCGACGCCGGTGCAAGTGGTCTGGCGCGAAGCTCAACTGCCGCTGCAGGAAGTCGCACTCGACCCGGCCGCTGGTGACGTACTCGCGCAATTGTTTGAGCGTTTCGACGCGCGGCATTTCCGCATCGACCTTAGTCAGGCGCCGCTGATTCGCCTGGTGTATGCGCAGGATCCGGCCAACGACCGGGTGGTCGCCATGCTGCTGTTCCATCACATCGCCATGGATCACACGGCGCTGGAAGTGGTGCAGCAGGAACTGCAGGCGCTGCTCTTCGGTCACGGCGAAGCCCTGATCCCTGCCGTGCCGTATCGCAATTACGTGGCGCAGACCCGGCTGGGTGTCAGCGAGCAGGAGCACGAAGCGTTTTTCCGCGCGATGCTCGGCGAAATTGACGAACCGACGCTGCCGTTCGGTCTGCTCGATGTGCACGGTGACGGCCATGACATCGAAGAAGTCCGGCAGCGCGTGCCCGATGCCTTGGCGCGGCGCTTGCGCAGCCAGGCGCGGCAGATGGGCGTGAGTGTCGCGAGCCTGTTTCATCTGGCGTTTGCCCAAGTATTGGCGGCGACCTCCGGGCATGACCGCGTGGTATTCGGCACCGTGCTGCTGGGGCGGATGCAGGGCGGTACCGGCGCTGATCGCGGTCTGGGAATGTTCATCAACACGCTGCCGCTACGGGTGGATCTGGGCGATGTTTCGGTGCGTGCCGGGGTGCGCGCCACCCATGCGCAACTGACCGCATTGCTCGGCCATGAACACGCGTCACTGGCATTGGCCCAGCGTTGCAGCGGGGTGGCGGCGCCGTCGCCGCTGTTCAGCGCCATGCTCAACTACCGGCACAGCGTCAGCGAGGAACAGTTGCAGGCCAATCGCCTGGCCTGGCAAGGCATCGAAAACCTCTCCAGCGAGGAGCGCACCAACTATCCGCTGAGCTTCAACGTCGATGACCTGGGTCAGGGCTTTGACCTTACGGCCATGACCCCTGCGCAGATTGGCGCGGCGCGGGTGTGTGGCTACATGCAGCAGGCGTTGGCGGGGCTGGTCGAGGCGCTGGAGCAGACACCGCAGCAGGCCTTGAACCGCCTGCCGGTGCTGGCGGATGCCGAGCGCCAGCAGTTGCTGTTCGGCCTCAATGCCACCGACGTCGATTACGATCTTCAGCAGACCATTCACGGGCTGTTCGAAGCGCAAGTGGCGCGTACGCCGCAGGCACCCGCCGTGGTTGCGGGTGACCAGCAACTGAGCTTTGCCGAACTCAATGCCCGGGCCAATCAACTGGCGCGGCACCTGCGTGAATTGGGTGTAGGGCCGGATGCGCGGGTGGCGATCTGCGTCGAGCGTGGTCTGGACATGGTGGTCGGGCTGCTGGCGATTCTCAAGGCCGGCGGCGGTTATGTGCCGCTGGATCCGGCGTATCCGCTGGAGCGTCTGGCCTACATGCTGGAGGACAGCGCGCCGCTGGCGGTGCTGGTGCAGGGAACCACGCGTTCGTTGCTCGGCGAAGTCGCCGTGCCGCTGATCGATCTGGATCAGCCGCACTGGCAGTCGCTGCCGACTGACAATCTATCGCTCGCTGAATTGACCCCGCAGCACACTGCCTACGTGATCTACACCTCCGGTTCCACTGGCCAACCAAAAGGCGTGATCAACGAACACGCCGGGGTGGTCAACCGCTTGCTGTGGATGCAGGACGCTTATCAACTGTCGGCAGCCGACACGGTGTTGCAGAAGACCCCGTTCAGCTTCGACGTCTCGGTATGGGAGTTCTTCTGGCCGTTGATGACTGGCGCCCGATTGGTCATGGTCCGGCCCGAGGGGCACAAGGATCCGCAGTACCTCAGCGAAATCATCGAACGCGAACACATCACCACGCTGCACTTCGTACCGTCGATGCTCGATGTGTTCCTCGCTCATGCTGACACCGCACGCTGCAGCAGCCTGCGGCAAGTCATGTGCAGCGGCGAAGCGTTGCCGGGCAGCGTGGTACGGCGCTTCAAGCAGCAACTGCCGGCCAGCCAATTGCACAACCTCTACGGCCCGACCGAGGCGGCGGTGGACGTGACCGCGTGGAATTGCGCCGGGCCGCTGGAAAACACCCCGGACAACACGCCAATCGGCAAACCGATCGCCAACACCCGCATGTACATCCTCGATGCCCAGCAACAACCGGTGCCGCACGGCGTGGTTGGCGAGCTGTACATCGGTGGCGTGCAGGTGGCGCGTGGTTATCTGAACCGTCCGCAACTGAACGCCGAGCGCTTCCTCAATGATCCGTTCCAGAGCAATGGGCGGATGTACCGCACCGGTGACGTCGCCCGCTATTTGCCGGACGGCAACATTGAATACCTGGGCCGTAATGACGATCAGGTGAAGATTCGTGGCCTGCGCATTGAACTCGGCGAGATTCAGGCACGCCTGACCCAGATTGAAGGCGTGCAGGAAGCCGCCGTGCTGGCCCGCGAAGATGCATCCGGCGACAAGCGTCTGGTGGCGTACTACACCGGGGCACGCCTGGAAATCGACGTGCTGCGCAGCCATTTGCTGGAGCACCTGCCGGACTACATGGTGCCCGCGCTGTTCATGCATCTCGATGCATTGCCGCTGAGTCCCAACGGCAAACTCGACCGCAAGGCGCTGCCAGCGCCGGATCAGGCCGCGTTGCCTGTGCGCGAATACGAAGCCCCGGTGGGCGAAGTGGAAATCACCCTCGCACGGCTCTGGGCCGAGTTGCTCAACGTCGAGCGGGTAGGGCGCCACGATCATTTCTTTGAACTGGGTGGTCACTCGCTGCTGGCGGTCAGTCTGATCGGCCGGCTGCGTCAGGAAGGCATGGAAGCCGATGTCAGGTCGCTGTTCGAACATCCGACCCTGGCCGGCTACGCCGCAATTACCGAACGAATGGAGATCGTCCTGTGAACGTGATCGAACTGTTGGCCACATTGAAGGCTAAAGATATCCAACTGGCGGTCGCGGACGACCAATTGCGGGTCAATGGCAACAAGCAGGCGCTGAACGACCCGGCGTTGCTGGCGCTGTTGCGCGAGCACAAACCGGCGCTGATCGAACTGATCAAGGCCGGGCAGTACTCGGCCAGCAAGCACGGCCAGGTCGAGGTGCCGGTCAACGGCATCGTCCCGGGCACCACGCACATCACCCCGGCGATGCTGACGCTGGTCGAGCTCGACCAAGCGACCATTGACCACCTCGTCGCACAAGTCCCCGGCGGCGCCGCCAACGTGCAGGACATCTACCCGCTGGCGCCGTTGCAGGAAGGCATCCTGTATCACCACGTCAGTGGCGGTGACGGTGATCCGTATGTCATGCAGTCGCACTTTGCCTTTGACAGCCGTGAGCGTTTTCAGGCGTTCGTCCAGGCCCTGCAAAGCGTGATCGATCGCCATGACATTCTGCGCACCGCTGTTCATTGGGCAGGGCTGGACGCGCCGGTGCAGGTGGTCTGGCGTCGGGCCGAACTGCCGGTGGAAGAAGTGACGCTGCCAGATGCCGCCAGCGACGTCTTGGCGTATCTGCACGAGCGCTTCGATGCCCGGCACTTCCGCCTCGACGTCACCCAGGCACCGCTGATGCGTCTGGCCCACGCCTGGGATGAAGCCGGGCAACGGGTGATCGCCACGCTGTTGTTCCATCACATGGCGCTCGACCACTCAGCGCTCGACGTGGTGCGCCACGAAATGCGCGCCTGCCTCACCGGACAGAGTGGGCTGCTCGGGCGCCCGGTGCCGTTTCGCAACTACGTGGCGCAGGCGCGTCTGGGCGTCAGCGAAGCCGAGCACGAGGCGTTTTTCCGCGAGATGCTCAGCGATATCGACGAGCCGACGCTGCCTTATGGTCTGCAGGATGTGCAGGGTGACGGCAGCCAGATCGTCGAACTCAGCGTGCCGGTCGCGGCGCTATTGGGCCAGCGTCTGCGGGCGCAGGCGCGAACCCTTGGCGTGAGTGTCGCGAGCCTGTTCCACCTCGGCTGGGCGCAGGTACTGGCCGCGCTGACCGGCAAGCAGCAAGTGGTGTTCGGCACCGTGCTGATGGGCCGCATGCAGGGCGCCGAGGCGATTGACCGGGCGCTGGGAATTTTCATCAACACCTTGCCGTTGCGGGTGAATATCGACGGGCAGGATGTGCGCGCGGCGGTCAACGCCACCCACGCACGGTTGACCACGCTGATGCGTCACGAACACGCACCGCTGGCCCTGGCTCAGCGCTGCAGCAACGTGGTGGCGCCGACCCCGCTGTTCAGCACACTGCTCAACTATCGTCACAGCCATAACGTCGCCACCGCCAGCGCCGAAACCCTCGCGGCGTGGCAGGGCATCACCACCCTGCACTCAGAAGAGCGCAGCAACTATCCGCTGACGATGAGTGTCGATGACCTCGGTGACGGTTTCAGCCTGACCCTGCTGGCCAGCACCCAGACCGATCCACAGCGTATCTGCGATTACCTGCACTGCGCGCTGGAAAACCTGCTGCTCGCTTTGGAGCAAGCGCCGCAGACACCGGTCAACCAACTGCCGATCCTGCCGGCGGCGGAGCTTGCGCAGGTACTGCTCGACTTCAATGCCACTCAAGTGGATTTCCCGACTGCACAGACCATCCAGCAACGTTTCGAGGCGCAGGTGGCCGAACGGCCTGAAGCGCTGGCGGCAGTGTTTGCCGACGCGCATTTGACTTACGGCGAACTCAATCAGCATGCCAACGCCTTGGCGCAGCACCTGATCGGCTTGGGTGTGAAGCCGGATGATCGCGTGGCGATCGTTGCCCGCCGTGGGCTGGACACCCTGGTCGGACTGGTGGCGGTTCTCAAGGCCGGCGCCGGTTACGTGCCGATTGATCCGGCGCACCCGGCGGAGCGCTTGAACTACCTGCTCGACGACAGCGCGCCAGTCGCCGTACTGACCCAAAGTCATCTGCGCGAGCGACTGCCGGCGCTGAACGTGCCGGTGCTTGACCTCGACCACTGCAGCTGGCCGCAGACTGTCTTACATAACCCGCAGCTAGCGGGCCTGAGCACCGCAAACCTGGCCTACGTGATCTACACCTCCGGCTCCACCGGTCTGCCCAAAGGCGTGATGGTCGAGCATCACACCTTGAGCAATCTGGTCGACTGGCACTGCACCGCGTTCGACCTGTGCGCCGGGCGTCACACCTCAAGCCTGGCCGGGTTCGGCTTCGATGCGATGGCCTGGGAAGTCTGGCCGGCGTTGTGTGCGGGCGCGACCCTGCATCTGGCGCCGACCCACGACGGCGGCGAGGACATCGATGCCTTGCTCGCGTGGTGGTGCGCGCAGCCGCTGGACGTGAGCTTCCTGCCGACCCCGGTGGCCGAATACGCCTTCAGCCAGAACCTCGAACACCCGACCCTGCGCACGTTGCTGATCGGCGGCGACCGCTTGCGTCAGTTCAACCGTAACCAGCATTTCGACGTGATCAACAACTACGGGCCGACCGAGGCCACGGTGGTCGCGACTTCAGGTCTGGTGCAAAGCGGCGATGCGCTGCACATCGGTAAACCGGTGAGCAATGCCACGGTGTACCTGCTCGACGAACAGCAGCGCCCGGTGCCAATTGGCGTGGCTGGCGAGTTGTATGTTGGCGGTGCCGGGGTCGCCCGTGGCTACCTGAATCGCCCGGACATGACTGCCGAGCGCTTTCTGCATGACCCGTTCAGCCGCGCGCCGAACGCGCGGATGTACCGCACCGGCGACCTTGCACGCTGGCGCGAGGACGGCAACATCGAGTACCTGGGGCGCAACGACGATCAGGTGAAAATCCGTGGCGTGCGCATCGAGCTGGGTGAGATCGAAACCTGCCTCAACCAGTTGCCGGGGATTCAGGAAGCGGTGCTGCTGGCCCGCGAAGATCAACCCGGCCAGCCGCGACTGGTGGCTTACTTCACCGAACAGCCGCAGGTCGAAGCGCTGCCGGTGGGCGAGTTGCGTGCGCAACTGCTCAGCCGTTTGCCGGAGTACATGGTGCCGACGGCGTTCGTCAAACTCGCCGCGCTGCCGCTGACCGCCAATGGTAAGGTCGACCGCAAGGCCTTGCCGGCGCCGGATCTGGCGGCGCTGTTCACTCGCGAGTACGCAGCGCCCGAAGGCGAGGTGGAAACCGCGCTGGCGCAGATCTGGGCCGACGTGCTGCAAGTCGAGCGGGTCGGGCGGCAGGATCACTTTTTTGAACTCGGCGGGCATTCGTTGCTGGCGATGCGCATGGTCTCGCAAGTGCGCCAGCGCCTGGGTGTCGAGCTGGCGCTGAGCGATCTGTTCGCCAATGCCGAACTGGCGGCGGTCGCGTCAGTGCTGAGTGAGGCCGGGCGCTGTGCGCAACCACAGATCGTGCCGGTCCCGCGTGACGGCGCGTTGCCGCTGTCGTTCGCCCAGCAACGCCTGTGGTTCCTCGCGCAAATGGAAGGCGCCAATACCGCCTACAACATTCCCGTGGCCCTGCGGCTGCGTGGCCGTCTCGACGACGCGGCGCTGCAACGCGCACTGGCGCGGATCGTCGCCCGCCACGAAACCCTGCGCAGCCGCTTCGCGCAATTCAACGACGAAGCGCAGGTGCTGATTGCCCCGGTGGACACCGGTCTGCTGCTGCGGGTCGAAGACCTGCGCCAGCACCCGCAACCCGAGGAAACCCTGCAGGCGCTGATTCAGGGCGAAGCCTCCGGGCCGTTCGACTTGCAGGACGATCCGTTGATTCGTGGGCGACTGGTACGCCTGGCCGACGATCACCATGTGCTGTTGCTGACCCTGCACCACATCATCTCCGACGGCTGGTCGATGGGTGTTTTGACCCGCGAACTGATGGCGCTGTATCAGGCGTTCAGTCATGGCCAGCCGGATCCGCTGCCGCCCCTGGCGCTGCAATACACCGACTACGCGGTGTGGCAACGGCGCTGGCTTAGCGGCGAAGTGCTGCAACGCCAGAGCGAGTACTGGCAACAGACCCTCGCTGGTGCCCCGGCACTGCTGATGCTGCCGACCGATCGGCCGCGCCCGGCGCAGCAGGACTATGCCGGCAGCAGCGTTGCCGTCGTGCTCGACGAGCGCTTGAGCGCCGGGCTCAAAGCCTTGGGTCAGCGTCACGGCGTGACCCTGTACATGACGCTGATGAGTGCCTGGGCAATGCTGCTCAGCCGCTTGTCCGGGCAGGCTGAAGTGGTGATCGGTTCGCCAGTGGCCAACCGCACCCGCGCCGAAATCGAAGGCCTGATCGGCATGTTCGTCAACACCCTGGCGCTGCGCATCGACACCTCCGGCGAGCTGAGCGTCGAAGCGCTGCTGGCGCGGGTCAAGGCGCAAACCCTGCACGCGCAGGCGCATCAGGATCTGCCGTTCGAGCAAGTGGTGGAAATCACCCGGCCGGTGCGCAGCCTGGCGCACAGCCCGTTGTTCCAGACCTTGCTCAGTTGGGATGGCCTCGAAAGCCCGGCGCTGGCCCTCGGCGAACTGACGCTGGAAGGCGTGGCCGAGCCGAGCCACTTTGCCAAGTTCGACCTGTCGCTGAGCCTCAGCGAGTCCAACGGCAGCATTCGCGGATCGCTGGAATACGCCACGGCGTTGTTTGACCAGAGCACGGTCGAGCGCTTCACCGGTTACTTCCTGCGCCTGTTGCAGGCGATGGTCACCAACGATCAGGCAGTGCTGGAACACGCGCCGCTGCTGGCGCAGGAAGAACAGCAGCGCTTGCTGGTCGAGTTCAATGACACGGCGGTCGAGTACAACCTCGATCAGACCATTCATGGCTTGTTTGAAGCGCAAGTGGCGCGTTCGCCGCAGGCGCCCGCCGTGGTTGCGGGTGACCAGCAACTGAGCTACGCCAAACTCAATACCCGGGCCAATCAACTGGCGCGGCATCTGCGTGATTTGGGCGTAGGGCCGGATGCGCGGGTGGCGATCTGCGTCGAGCGCGGTCTGGACATGGTGGTCGGGCTGCTGGCGATCCTCAAGGCCGGCGGCGGTTATGTGCCGCTGGACCCGGCGTATCCGCTGGAACGTCTGGCCTACATGCTGGAGGACAGCGCGCCGCTGGCGGTGCTGGTACAGGGTTCGACGCGTTCGTTGCTCGGCGAACTCGCAGTGCCGGTGATCGATCTGGATCAGCCGCACTGGCAGTCGCTGCCGACTGACAATCTATCGCTCGCTGAATTGACCCCGCAGCACACTGCCTACGTGATCTACACCTCCGGCTCCACCGGCCAACCGAAAGGCGTGATCAACGAACATCGCGGGGTGGTCAATCGCTTGCTGTGGATGCAGGACGCCTATCAACTCACCGCCAGCGACACGGTGTTGCAGAAGACCCCGTTCAGCTTCGACGTCTCGGTATGGGAGTTCTTCTGGCCGTTGATGACCGGCGCCCGACTGGTCATGGCCCGGCCCGAGGGGCACAAGGATCCGCAGTACCTCAGCGAAATCATCGAACGCGAACACATCACCACGCTGCACTTTGTTCCGTCGATGCTCGATGTGTTCCTCGCCCACGCCGACACCGCACGTTGCAGCAGCCTGCGGCAAGTCATGTGCAGCGGCGAAGCGTTGCCGGGCAGCGTGGTACGGCGCTTCAAGCAGCAACTGCCGGCCAGCCAATTACACAACCTCTATGGCCCGACCGAGGCCGCAGTGGACGTAACGGCATGGAATTGTGCCGGGCCGCTGGAGCAAACGCCGGACAACACGCCAATCGGCAAACCGATCGCCAACACCCGCATGTACATCCTCGATGCCCAGCAACAACCGGTGCCGCACGGCGTGGTTGGCGAGTTGTACATCGGTGGCGTGCAGGTGGCGCGTGGTTATCTGAATCGCCCGGAACTGAATGCCGAACGCTTCCTCAACGACCCGTTCCAGAGCAATGGGCGGATGTACCGCACCGGCGACGTCGCCCGCTATCTGCCGGACGGCAATATCGAATACCTGGGCCGCAACGACGATCAGGTGAAGATCCGTGGTCTGCGAATCGAACTCGGCGAGATTCAGGCACGCCTGACCCAGATCGACGGCGTGCAGGAAGCCGCCGTGCTGGCCCGCGAAGACGTGCCGGGCGACAAGCGTCTGGTCGCGTACTACACCGGCGCACCGCTGGAAATTGAAACACTGCGCAGCCACTTACTGGAAAACCTGCCGGACTACATGGTGCCCGCCGTGTTCGTGCATCTCGATGCACTGCCGCTCAGCCCCAACGGCAAACTCGACCGCAAGGCACTGCCGGCCCCGGATCTGGCGACGCTGACCGCCCGTGAATACGAAGCGCCGGTCGGCGAAGTGGAAATCGTCCTCGCGCAGCTCTGGGCGGAACTGCTCAAGGTTGAGCGGGTAGGGCGCCATGACCATTTCTTTGAACTCGGCGGCCACTCGCTGCTGGCAGTGAATCTGGTGGCACGGATGCGTCGTGCCGGTCTGACCGCCGACATCCGCGTGCTGTTCAACCAGCCGACCCTGGCTGCCCTGGCCGCTGCCGTGGGTGGCGAGCCCGAGGCCGAAGTCGCGGCCAACCTGATCACTGCGGACTGCACGCGCATCACCCCGGAGCTGTTGCCACTGGTGACTCTCGACCAATCGTGCATCGACCGCATCGTCGCCAGCATCCCCGGCGGTGTGGCCAACGTGCAGGACATTTACCCGCTGGCGCCGTTGCAGACGGGGATCCTTTTCCATCATCTGTCCGCCGCACAGGGCGATCCGTATGTGTTGCAGGCGCAGTTTGCATTTGCCGATGAACAACGCCTGAACTCCTTCACTCAAGCCTTGCAGAACGTAATCCAGCGCCACGACATCCTGCGCACTTCGCTGTTCTGGGACGGACTGCAAGACCCGGTGCAAGTAGTCTGGCGTGAGGCGCCGCTGGCGTGCGAAGGCCTGGAACTGCATGACGCGGACGGCGATGTACTGGAGCAATTGCGCCAACGCTTCGACGCTGCGCAATACCGCATGGCCGTCAATCAGGCGCCGCTGATGCGCGTGGTACACGCGCGGGATGCAGCCAATCAACGTGTGGTGGCGTTGTTGCTGTTCCATCATCTGGTGATGGACCACGTGGCGCTGGAGGTGCTGCAACATGAAATGCAGGCGTTCCTGATCGGCCAGCCGCAACGTCTGGCCGAGCCAGTGCCGTATCGCAACTATGTGGCGCACAGCCGTGGCGCAATCAGTGATCAGGCGCATGAAGCGTTCTTCCGCGAAATGCTCGGTGACATCAGCGAACCGAGCGCACCGTACGGCCAGCACAGCATTGCCGAGGGCCACGCCGCGGAAGCACGACGGGTACTCGACCTCGATCTGAGTCAGCGCGTCAGGGCCAAGGCCCGGCGTCTGGGGATCAGCGCCGCGAGCCTGATGCATCTGGCCTGGGCGCAGGTGCTGGGAAAACTCTCCGGGCGTGACGCGGTGGTGTTCGGCACCGTGTTGCTGGGGCGGTTGCAGGCGGGCGAGGGCGCCGAGCGCGCGCTGGGGGTGTTCATCAACACCTTGCCGCTGCGCGTCGATCTCGGGCAACGCTCGGCGCAGGAAGCCGCGCTCGCCACCCACCAACAGTTGAATGCTCTGTTGCAACATGAGCATGCGCAATTGGCACTGGCCCAGCGTTGCAGTGGTATGCCCGCCGGCACGCCGTTGTTCAGCACGCTGTTCAACTATCGCCACAGCGCAACTGCCGGCACGCCTTCCCCGGAGGCGGCGAACGCGTGGCAAGGCATGCAGTTGCTCAATACCCAGGAGCACACCAATTACCAGTTGAGCGTGAGTGTCGATGACCTCGGCGAAGGTTTCGGCTTCACCGCACTGGCTGCCCCCGGCATTGATCCCGCACGCATCTGCGAGTACCTGCAACGAGCGGTGAGCAACCTGCTGCAGGCACTGGAGCAGACACCGCAAGTGAGCGTTGATCAGGTGTCGATCCTGGCGCCGGACGAACGCCGGCAATTGCTGGTCGAGTTCAACACCACCGAGCGGGAATACCCGCGTGCGCTGACCGTGCACGCATTGTTCGAAAGGCAAGTGGCGGCAGATCCGCACGCCATCGCTGTCGTGCATCGCGGGCAAACGTCGAGTTATGGCGATTTGAATGATCGGGCCAACCGTTTGGCCCACTACCTGATCGCTCAAGGCGTACAGCCGGGCGCTCATGTGGCGATCCTGCTGCCGCGCTCGCGGGAGCTTTTGCTCGCGCAGCTGGCGGTTGCCAAGTGCGCAGCGGCCTATGTGCCGCTGGACATCAACGCGCCGAGCGAGCGGCAGGCGTTCATGCTCGAGGACAGCCGCGCCGTGGCGTTGCTGACCCTGCGTGGCGAAAACATCGACTATCCGCTGCAGCGCATCGATCTGGATGCCTTGGCGCTGAACGACCAGCCTGCGCACAACCCGAACCTGGCGCAGTCCTCGGAGACGCTGGCGTACATCATGTACACCTCCGGTTCCACCGGTACGCCGAAGGGTGTGATGGTGCCGCACCGTGGCATCGCTCGCCTGGTGCTGAACAACGGTTACGCCGATTTCAACCCGCAGGATCGCGTGGCGTTTGCGTCCAACCCGGCGTTCGACGCGAGCACCATGGACATCTGGGGGCCACTGCTCAACGGCGGGCGCGTGGTGGTGATCGATCACCAGACCCTGCTGGATCCGCACGCGCTCGCTCGTGAATTGAGCGCCAGCGGCGCGACAATCCTGTTTGTCACCACGGCGCTGTTCAACCAGTACGTGCAACTGATTCCGCAGGCCTTGAAAGGCTTGCGCATGGTTTTGTGCGGCGGTGAACGCGGCGATCCGGCAAGCTTCCGCCGCTTGCGGGCCGAGGCGCCACAGTTGCGCATCGTGCATTGCTACGGCCCGACTGAAACCACCACGTACGCCACCACGTTTGAAGTGCACGAAGTGGCGGAAAATGCCGAAAGCGTGCCGATTGGCGGGCCGATCTCCAACACCCAGGTGTATGTGCTCGATGCTCACCAGCAGCCGGTGCCGATGGGCGTGACCGGCGAGTTGTACATCGGCGGGCAGGGCGTGGCCCTCGGTTACTTGAACCGTGCCGATCTGACGGCGGAAAAATTCCTGCCCGATCCGTTCAGCGACCGTCCGGGCGCGTTGCTCTACCGCACTGGCGACCTCGTGCGCTGGCTGGCGCCGGGGCAGCTCGATTGCATCGGACGCAATGACGATCAGGTGAAAATCCGTGGTTTCCGCATCGAACTCGGCGAGATCGAAAATCGTCTGCTGGGCTACCCGGGGATCAACGAAGCGGTGGTGCTCGCCCGGCGCGATGGTCAGGAACCGCTGCGGCTGGTGGCCTACTACACCGCGCACGACGGCACGCTGGACCTCGCCGACCTACGTGAGCATTTGCAGGCGCAGTTGCCGGAATACATGGTGCCGAGTGCCTGGGTGCAGCTCGATGCCTTGCCGCTGAACAACAACGGCAAGGTTGATCGCAAAGCCTTGCCCGAACCGGATGCTGCGGCGTTGTTCACCCGTGAATACGTTGCGCCGCAAGGTGAACTGGAAACCGCGCTGGCGCAGATCTGGGCCGAGACCCTGCAAGTCGAACGGATCGGCCGCCATGACCACTTCTTCGAACTCGGCGGGCATTCGTTGCTGGCGATGCGCATGCTGTCGCAGGTGCGTCAGCGTCTGGGCGTCGAACTGCCCCTGAGCGAGTTGTTTGCCGATCCGCATCTCAGCGCGGTGGCCGAGGTGCTGACCCGCGCCGGGCGCAGCACGCTGCCGGAGATCGCCGCGGCGGCGCCTGATCAAGCGCTGCCACTGTCCTTCGCCCAGCAGCGCCTGTGGTTCCTCGCGCAAATGGACGGCGGCAACTCGGCGTACAACATTCCGCTTGGCTTGCGCCTGCGTGGGCGACTCGATAGTGAAGCACTGCAACGCGCACTGGCGCAGATCGTTGCGCGGCACGCAACCCTGCGCAGCCGTTTCGTCAGCATCGACGATCAGGCGCAGGTGCTGATTGCCCCGGTCGATAGCGGTCTGCTGTTGCCGATTGAAGACCTGCGCCAGGACCCGCAGGCCGAAGCCAGCTTGCAGGCGCTGCTCGCGCAGGAAGCCGCGACAGCCTTCGATCTACAAAGCGATCCACTGATTCGCGGACGCCTGATACGTCTGGCCGACGAGCACCATGTGCTGTTGCTGACCGTGCATCACATCGTCGCTGACGGTTGGTCGATGGGCGTGCTGACCCGTGAGCTGATGGCGCTGTATCAGGCCTTCAGTCACGGTCAGCCGGATCCATTGCCACCGTTGACGCTGCAATACGGCGACTACGCCGTGTGGCAACGGCGCTGGCTCAGCGGTGAAGTGTTGCAGCGGCAAAGCGATTACTGGCAGCAGACCCTCGACGGCGCGCCGGCCTTGCTGACCCTGCCCACCGACCGTCCGCGTCCGGTGCAGCAGGACTTTGCCGGCAGCAGCGTCGAAGTGCTGCTGGACGAGCGCCTGAGCGCCGGGCTCAAAGCCTTGAGTCAGCGCCACGGCGTGACCCTGTTCATGACCCTGATGAGTGCCTGGTCGCTGTTGCTGAGTCGTTTGTCCGGGCAGTCCGACGTGGTGATCGGCTCGCCGGTGGCCAACCGCACCCGGGCCGAGATCGAAGGCCTGATCGGCATGTTCGTCAACACCCTGGCGCTGCGCATCGACACCTCGGGCGAGCCGAGCGTGGCCACGCTGCTGGCGCGGGTCAAGGCGCGCACGCTGGAGGCGCAGGCGCATCAGGATCTGCCGTTCGAGCAGGTGGTGGAAATCGCCCGGCCGGCGCGCAGTCTGGCGCACAGCCCGTTGTTCCAGAGCACGCTGAGCTGGGACAGCAGCGTCGGGCCGAACCTGGCACTGGGCGATCTGAGTCTTGAAGGGGTGGCCGCGCCGGGCCGGGTGGCGAAGTTCGACCTGACCCTGACCCTGGGTGAGGTCAATGGGGTGATTCGCGGCTCGCTGGAATACGCCACGGCGTTGTTCGATCAAGCGACCGTCGAGCGTTACGTCGGCTACTTGCAGCGCCTGCTGGCGGCGATGGTCAGCGATGAGCAGACAGTCCTGGAGTGGGTGCAATTGCTCGCCGAGTCTGAGCGTCAGCGCTTGCTCTACGACTTCAACGCCACGGCGCGCGAATACCCGCAAACGCTGACCGTGCACGGGATTTTCCAGCAGCAGGCAGCGGCGCATCCGAAGGCAGTGGCGGCGGTGCATGGCGAGCATTCGCTGAGCTACTTTGAGCTGAATGCCCAGGCCAACCGTCTGGCGCATCACTTGATCAGTCAAGGCGTACAGCCGGGCGATCATGTGGCGATCCTGCTGCCGCGTTCGCTGGAACTGCTGGTGGCGCAACTGGCGATTGCCAAGTGCGCGGCGGCCTATGTGCCGCTGGACATCAACGCGCCGAGCGAGCGTCAGGCATTCATGGTCGAGGACTGTCAGGCTGCGGCGTTGCTGACCCTCAGCCGTGAAGTCATCGACTACGCTGCGCCACGTATCGACCTTGACCGCTTGATCCTCAGCGGCCAACCGACGCACAACCCGAACCTGCTGCAATCCTCGGAAGCGCTGGCGTACATCATGTACACCTCCGGTTCCACGGGCACCCCGAAAGGCGTGATGGTCCCGCACCGCGCCATCGGCCGCCTGGTGCTGAACAACGGCTACGCCGATTTCAATGCGCAGGACCGCGTGGTGTTCGCCTCCAACCCGGCGTTCGACGCCAGCACCATGGACATCTGGGGGCCGCTGCTCAACGGCGGGCGGGTGCTGGTGATCGATCATCAGACCCTGCTCGATCCGAGTGCGTTCGGCCGTGAGTTGAGCGCCTCTGGGGCGACCGTGCTGTTCGTCACCACGGCGCTGTTCAACCAGTACGTGCAGCTGATTCCGCAGGCGCTCAAAGGCTTGCGCATTCTGCTGTGTGGCGGTGAGCGCGGCGACCCGGCAGCGTTCCGTCGACTGCTGGCCGAGGCGCCGGCGCTGCGCATCGTGCATTGCTACGGCCCGACCGAAACCACCACTTACGCCACCACCTTCGAAGTGCGTGAAGTGGCGGAAAACGCCGAGAGCGTGCCGATTGGCGCGCCGATCTCCAACACTCAGGTGTACGTGCTCGACGCGCATCAGCAACCGGTGCCGATGGGCGTGACCGGCGAGTTGTACATCGGCGGGCAGGGCGTGGCACTGGGTTACCTGAACCGCGCCGATCTGACCGCCGAGAAGTTCCTGCGCGATCCGTTCAGCGATCAGCCGGGCGCGCTGCTGTATCGCACGGGCGACCTCGCACGCTGGCTGGCGCCGGGGCAGCTCGATTGCATCGGGCGCAATGACGATCAGGTGAAGATTCGCGGTTTCCGTATCGAACTGGGCGAAATCGAAAACCGCCTGCTCAACTGTCAGGGGATCAAGGAAGCCGTGGTGCTGGCGCGCCGCGATGGTCAAGACATCACGCGTCTGGTGGCGTATTACACCGCGCACGCCGGCCGCCTGGACAGCGCCGATCTGCATGCGCAGTTGCTGGCACGACTGCCGGAATACATGGTGCCGACCGCGTGGGTGCAACTGGATGGGTTGCCGTTGAACAACAACGGCAAGGTCGACCGCAAGGCACTGCCAGCGCCGACCCAGGCAGCGATGCTCAGTCGGGTGTATGTCGCGCCGATCTCGGCGCTGGAACAACATTTGGCGCGGATCTGGGCTGGCTTGTTGCAGCTCGAACAGGTCGGTCGTCACGACAACTTCTTCGAACTGGGCGGGCATTCATTGCTGGCGATGCGCATGCTGTCGCAGGTGCGTCAGCAGTTGGGCGTCGAGCTGACACTCGCCGAGTTGTTCGCCAACCCCGAGCTGGCCGCCGTGGCCGAGGTGTTGAGCCGGGCGGGGCGCAGCACCTTGCCGGAGATTTTGCCGGCGCCCCGCGATCAGCTATTGCCGCTGTCTTTCGCTCAGCAACGCCTGTGGTTCCTGGCGCAGATGGACGGCGGCAACAGCGCCTACAACATCCCGGTCGGTTTGCGCCTGCGCGGTCGACTGGATGAAGACGCGCTGCAACGGGCACTGGCACGCATCGTCGCCCGACACGAGACCCTGCGCAGCCGCTTCAGCCAGATTGACGATCAGCCGCAGGTGCGGATTCTGCCGGCCGACACCGGTCTGCTGCTGCCGGTAGAAGACCTGCGTCAGCACCCGCAGGCTGATAACGCCTTGCGCGGCCTGATCGAGGAACAGGCCTGCGCATCCTTCAATCTGCAGCACGATGCGCTGCTGCGCGGACGTCTGGTGCGTCTGGCGGATGATCATCATGTGCTGTTGCTGACGCTGCACCACATCATCGCCGATGGCTGGTCGATGGGCGTGCTGACCCGCGAGCTGGCCGCGTTGTATCAAGCGTTCAGCCGTGGCGAAGACGATCCGCTGCCGCCGCTGGCGCTGCAATACACCGACTACGCGGTGTGGCAGCGGCGCTGGCTCAGTGGCGAGGTGCTGCAGCGCCAGAGCGATTACTGGCAGCAGACCCTGGCCGGCGCGCCAGCCCTGCTGACCCTGCCCACTGACCGTCCGCGTCCGCCACAGCAGGACTATTCCGGCAGCCGCGTCGACATGCTGCTCGATGAAAGCTTGAGCGCCGGTTTGAAAGCCTTGTGTCAGCGTCGAGCGGTGACGCCGTACATGGTGATCATGAGCGCATGGGCGATGTTGCTCAGCCGTTTGTCCGGGCAGGACGACGTGGTGATCGGCTCGCCGGTGGCCAACCGCACCCGGGCCGAGATTGAAGGCCTGATCGGCATGTTCGTCAACACCCTGGCGCTGCGCATCGATACCTCGGGCGAGCCAAGCGGCGAGACGCTGCTGGCGCGGGTCAAGGCGCAGACTCTGGACGCTCAGGCGCATCAGGATCTGCCGTTCGAGCAAGTGGTGGACATCAGCAAACCAGTCCGCAGTCTGTCGCACAGCGCGCTGTTCCAGACCATGCTCAGTTGGGATAACAACGACGGCCCGAGCCTGACCCTCGGCGACCTGACCCTGGAAGGCGTGGCCGGCGAAAGCCATTTTGTGAAGTTCGACCTGTCGCTGAGCCTCGGCGATTCGCCCGACGGGATTCGCGGCTCATTGCGCTACGCCACGGCCTTGTTCGATGAGTCGACGGTGCAGCGTTTTGTCGGCTACTTCCAGCGGCTGCTGGCGGCGCTGGTCAACGATGATCAGGCCGTGCTTGCGCAAGTGCCGTTGCTGGACCGACAGGAGCAGCAGCGCTTGCTCATCGACTTCAATGCCAGCGAGGTCGAGTGCCCGCTGGAGCAGCCGTTGCACACGCTGTTTGAAGCGCAGGTGCGGCGCAAACCGGACGCCATCGCGCTGCTATCCGCGCAAGGCAACCTGACCTACCGCGAGCTCAATCAGCGTGCTAACCGTTTGGCCCAGCACCTGCGCGAACTCGGTGTGCAGCCGGACGCGCGGGTGGCGATCTGCGTCGAGCGCGGGCTGGATCTGGTGGTCGGTCTGCTCGGCATCCTCAAGGCCGGTGGTGCGTATGTGCCGCTGGATCCGGGGTATCCGGCGGAGCGTCTGGCGTACATGCTCAAGGACAGCGCGCCGACTGCGGTGCTGGTGCAGACCGCTACTCGCGGGTTGTTCGATGACTCTGCCGTGACGCTGATCGACCTGAATCAGGACACTTGGCAACACCTGCCGGATCACGATTCGCCAGTGCCGGGCCTCAGCGCCTCGAGCCTCGCGTACATGATCTACACCTCGGGTTCCACCGGGTTGCCGAAGGGCGTGATGATCGAGCATCGCAGCGCCTGCAACATGGTGCATTGGGGTTCGCAGATTTCCCCGCCGACCGAACATGGCGCGTTATTGCAAAAGGCACCGTTCAGCTTCGACAGTTCGGTGTGGGAGATCTTCTGGCCGCTGTGTTCCGGGATGCGATTGGTATTGGCGCGACCGGACGGCAACCGCGATTCGGCCTATGTGGTGCAGACCATTCGTGAGCAGCAGGTGACGGTGGTCAAGTTCGTTCCTGCGCTGCTGCAGCAGTTCATCGAACAGGACGGTGTCGAGCAGTGCACCAGCCTGACCGATGTACTCAATGGTGGCGGCGAACTCAGTGCAGCGCTGGCGCGTCAGGTGCGCGATCGCCTGCCGTGGGTGCGTTTGCATAACGTTTACGGCCCGACTGAAACCACGGTGGACAGTACGGGCTGGACGCTGGAACCGGACATGCCAGTGCCGGAGAGCGTGGTGCCAATCGGCACAGCCTTGAGCAACACGCGGTTGTACGTGCTCGATGCGTATGGTCAACCAGTGCCACAAGGCGTCAGCGGTGAGTTGCACATCGGCGGCGTCGGCGTGGCGCGCGGTTATCACGGTTTGCCGGAAATGCAGGCCGAGCGCTTCATCGACAGTCCGTTTGTGCCGGGTGATCGCCTGTACCGCACGGGAGATCTGGCGCGCTACAACAATCACGGCGAGCTGGAATTCCTTGGTCGCAACGACTTCCAGATCAAGCTGCGGGGCTTGCGCTTGGAGCCGGGGGAAATCGAGGCGCGGCTGATCGAACATCCGGCGATTCGTGAAGCGGTGGTGATGGTGCGCGATGAGCGTCTGGTGGCCTGGTACAGCTTGCGCGCCGACATCGACGCGCCATCGTTGGAAACCTTGCGCAGCCATGTGCTGGAGCGCCTGCCGGAGTACATGGTGCCCGGCGCGTTTGTGCGGCTCGACGCCTTGCCGCTGACACCAAACGACAAGATTGATCGCAAAGCCCTGCCGGAGCCGGGAGCGGACGCCGTGATCAACCGCCCATACGTGGCGCCACAGGGTGACGTCGAAACCGCGCTGGCGCAGATATGGGGTGAAGTCCTCGGCGTCGAACAGGTCGGTCGCCATGACAACTTCTTTGAACTGGGCGGGCATTCGTTGCTGGCGGTGAAGCTGGTCAATCTGATGCAACGGGCCGGGCTGCCAGTGTCGCTGGCCGAACTGTTCCAGCATCCGAGCGTCGAGTCTGCCGCTGCGCTGCTCAGTCAGGGCGAGGCGCTCAGTCAGCCTGAAGGGCTGGTCGTGGTGCGTGCCGGGACGCACGGTACGCCGCTGTTCCTGATGCACGAATTCAGCGGCAGGGACGTGTATTTCCCGACGCTGGCCCAGCACATCGGTGGTGAGTTCCCGATTTACGGCCTGCCCGGTGTGCCGCTGGGGCAAGCGCAATTGCGCACACTGGAGTGCATGGCGCAGCGCATGGTCGGGATCATCCGCGCCGTGCAGGCGCATGGGCCGTATCGATTGGCAGGCTGGTCGTTCGGCGGGGTGCTGGCGCATGAGGTCGCGCAGCAATTGCTCGGCCTCGATGAGCCGGTGGAGTTCATCGGCATGCTCGACAGCTACGCGCCAAACCCGCTCGCCCAGGACAAGGCGCTGTGGAGCGGCGAGGGCCTCGACAAGCGCCAGTTGCTTGGCCATTGCCGTGGCCGTTCGCTGATGCTCGGTGCCGAAAGCGAGGCAGCACTGGCGGCGGTGCAAGCGCTGGAAGCGCAAGTCGAACAACTGGATTTCCCCGAGCTGTTCAAGCGTTGCCAGGCACAGCAACTGACCGATCCGGAACTGGCGGCGGTCAGCGCGACGGACGCCTGGCATTACTTTGATCGCGAAGCGGCGCATCGTCTGGCGCTGGCGCATTACCGGGTCAGCCCGGCGAGCCAGACGATCCATCTGTTCCGTGCACAGGAGTTGATGGACGGCCAGTCGCTGCCGAGCCCGACGCGCGGCTGGGAAGAGCGCTTCGATATTGGTTTGCTGCACTGCATCGACATCCCCGGCGATCACCGGACCATGATGAAGCACCCGCACATCCAGGCACTCGGCCAGGCCATTACCCAGGCCTTGGAAACCTTGGTAGCGCCGGAACCGACGCTGTATCAACCGCTGTTGACGATTCAGACCGGGCAGCCGGGGCATGCGCCGATTTTCTGTGTGCCGGGGGCGGGTGACAGTGTCACCGGGTTCATTCACCTGACCGAGGCGATCGGCCCGGAATGGCCGATCATCGGTCTGCAACCGCGCGGGCTGGACGGCGTCAGTGTGCCGCACAGCGCGGTCGAAGCCGCTGCCGCGTTCTACCTGCAGGCCATCGAGCAAATTCACCCGCAAGGGCCGCTGCACCTGATCGGCCATTCGTTCGGCGGCTGGGTGGCGCACGCCATGGCTGCGCAGTTGCAGGTGGCCGGGCGCGAGGTGGCGTCGCTGACGTTGATCGACAGCGAGGCACCGGGCGGTGACGGCACGGCGGGCAAGCCGTACACGGCCACTGCCGCGCTGCAACGGCTGATCGACACCCTGCAACTGTCCTGTGGCAAATCGCTGGGCATTGATCCTGCGACCTTCGCCAACGCCGACGACACCACGCAACTGCGCCTGCTGCACGAAGGCATGGTGCGCGCCGGGGTGTTGTCGGAGCGGGCGGCGCCGAATGCGATGCACGGCCCGGTGCGGACCTTCGCCAGTGCCTTGCGCACGGTCTATCAACCGCGTCTGGCCTACACCGGGCCGGTGCGGCTGGTGCTGGTTGATGACCCGACGCTGGACGAGTGGGGCAATCAGCGCGAACAGGCGGCGGTGCTTGCAGGCTGGCAGCGACAGGTCAGCGATCTGGCGGTGTGGTACGGGCCGGGCAACCACTTCACGATTCTCAAGGCGCCCAACGTCTTCAGTTTCGCTGCGTGGTGGCATGACGGTCTGTCGCTGGCGGTCGGCGAAGTGCTGTCCTGAGTGTTGTTTCTCTATCAAGACCCGGCCACTGGCCGGGTTCATCCCTGAACGGACTTGTGGTTATTTATGGAAAAGTCGAAGTTGCGCAAAGTCGGTATGGGGTTGGCGTTGGCGGCGGTGGCCGGGTTGGTGCTGTACACGGTGCAGGCACCCGCCGAAGCGCCGAAATACCAGACGGCGCCGGTTGAACGCTCGGATATCGAAAACACCGTGCTTGCCACCGGTTTGCTCGAAGGCGTCAAGCAGGTGGACGTCGGCGCTCAGGTGTCGGGGCAGTTGAAGTCGCTCAAGGTCAAGGTCGGCGACAAGGTGAAGAAGGGCCAGTGGCTGGCCGAAATCGATCCGCTGGTGCTGCAGAACACCCTGCGTCAGGCGCAGGTCGATGAGGAAAACCTGCAGGCGCAAAAGCGTGCCACGCAAGCCCAGCTCAAGCAGACCAAAGCGATTTACGAGCGTTATCAGAACCTGCAGGAAGACGCCTCGATCTCGCGTCAGGATTTCGAGACTGCGCAATCGAACTACGAGGTGCAGCAGGCCAATCTGCTGTCGCTGGACGCACAGATCAAGAGCGCGCATATCCAGATCGACACCGCCAAGGTCAACCTCGCGTATACGCGGATCGTCGCGCCGATCGATGGCGATGTGGTCGGCATCGTCACCCAGGAAGGCCAGACCGTGATTGCCAATCAGCTGGCACCCGTGCTGCTGAAACTGGCAGATCTGGACACCATGACCATCAAGGCACAAGTGTCGGAAGCCGACGTGATCCACATTGCGCCGGGGCAGGAGGTGTATTTCACCATTCTCGGTGAAGACAAACGCTATTACGGCAAGCTGCGCGGCACCGAGCCGGCGCCGCAGAACTTCCTCGAAACACCGCCGGCCGGTACGCCGAAACAAAACACCGCGGTGTTCTACAACGCGCTGTTCGAGGTGCCCAATCCCGACCATCGCTTGCGCATTTCGATGACCGCGCAAGTGCGCATCGTCCTCGATACCGCGCAATCGGTACTGACCGTGCCGGTGGCCGCGCTCGGGCCACGCAACGCCGATGGCAGTTTTCCGGTGCGGGTGCTGGACGCCAAGGGCCAGGCGCAGTCGCGCAACGTGCAGACCGGGATCAACAACAACGTCAAAGTGCAGATCAATCAAGGCCTCAGTGAAGGCGAGCGGGTGGTGATCGGTGATCCGTTGCCCGCCGTGGCGGGGGCTTGAGCATGACGCAGCCGTTACTGCAACTGACCGGCATCACCCGCAGTTTCACTGCCGGCGACCGTGAATTTCTCGCGCTGAAGAACATCAACCTGACGATCAATGCCGGGGAAATGGTGGCGATCATCGGCGCCTCCGGCTCCGGCAAATCAACCCTGATGAACATCCTCGGCTGTCTCGATTACGCCACCGCCGGCAGCTACAAGATCAACGGTCAGGAGACCCGCGACCTCGATGATCAGGCGCTGGCTGAGCTGCGCCGCGATTACTTCGGTTTCATCTTCCAGCGCTATCACTTGCTGCCGCACCTGAGCGCGATGCACAACGTCGAGATGCCGGCAATCTACGCTGGTATTCCCGCGCCGCAACGCCACGCCCGCGCCCGCGAGTTGTTGGCGCGACTGGGTCTTGATGGGCACCTGACCCACCGGCCGAGCCAGCTCTCCGGCGGTCAGCAGCAACGGGTGAGTATCGCCCGGGCCTTGATGAATGGCGGGGAAGTGATCCTCGCCGACGAACCCACCGGCGCCCTCGACACCGCCAGCGGCAAGGAAGTGATGCGCATCCTGCTGGAACTGCACGCGGCCGGGCACACGGTGATTCTGGTGACCCACGACCCGAAAGTCGCGGCCAACGCCGAGCGCATCATCGAAGTCAGCGACGGTGAAATCCTCAGCGATCGCCGCAACCAGCGCGACACCGGGCAACTGCCGGGTGAAGACGTGCCGCCAAAACCCCCGGCGACCCGCCGCCTGGTCGCCAGCCTCGGGCTGTTCAAGGAAGCCTTCAACATGGCCTGGGTGGCGCTGATTTCACACCGCATGCGCACCTTGCTGACCATGCTCGGGATCGTCATCGGCATCACCTCGGTGGTGTCGATTTCGGCGATCGGCGAGGGCGCGAAAAACTACGTGCTCAAGGATATTTCGGCGATCGGCAGCAACACCATCGACATCTATTCCGGCACCAGTTTCGGCGACAAGCGCGCCGCCTCGATCGAGACACTGGTGCCGGCGGATGTCACCGCGCTGAATCAACTGTATTACGTCGACAGCGCCACCCCGGTGGTCGGCCGCAGCATGCTCCTGCGCTATCGCAACATCGACCTCGACGCGCAGATCAACGGCGTCAGCGAGCAGTATTTTCAGGTACGCGGAATCAAACTGGAGGCGGGCATCACCTTCAGCGAGAGCGATGCACGGCGCCAGGCGCAGGTGGTGGTGATCGACTACAACACCCGGCATCGGCTGTTCGCCGAGGGCGTCGATCCGCTGGGCCAGGTGATCCTGATCGGCAACCTGCCGTGCACGGTGATCGGCGTGGCAGCCGAGAACAAAAACCTGTTTGCCTCAGGCAAGACCCTCAATGTCTGGGTGCCGTACGAGACTGCTGCCGGGCGCCTGCTCGGCCAGCGCTTTCTCGACAGCATCAGCGTGCGGATCAAGGACGGCCAGTCGAGCAAAGTCGTGGAAAATTACGTCACCCAATTGATGCTGCAACGCCATGGCATCAAGGACTTCTACACCAACAACCTCGACAGCGTGATGCAGACCGTGCAGAAAACCAGCCGCTCGCTGGCCTTGCTGCTGTCGCTGATCGCGGTGATTTCGCTGGTGGTCGGCGGCATCGGCGTGATGAACATCATGCTGGTGTCGGTCACCGAGCGCACGCGCGAGATCGGCATTCGCATGGCGGTCGGCGCGCGCCAGTCGGATATCCGTCAGCAGTTTCTGGTGGAGGCGGTGATGGTCTGCCTGCTCGGCGGGGCCATCGGCATTTCCCTGTCGTATGCCATCGGCCACCTGTTTTCGGTGTTCATCAAGGAGTGGGAGATGGTCTTCTCCATGGCCTCGGTGGTGACGGCGGTGATCTGCTCGACGCTGATCGGCATCGTTTTCGGTTTCGTACCGGCGCGAAATGCTTCGCGCCTGGACCCGATCGAGGCGTTGGCACGGGACTGATTGCCGGATCTGATTGGCCGGGCTTGTGCCTGAAGTGCACAAATCGAAAGGGACGGGTCATCAACCCGTCCCTGTTTTTCGTCCAGGCCTGCTGGCGATGGCGGCCTGACAGCCAACCGGTCCCCAACTGAATGCACCCAATCCAATTGTGGGAGCCAGCCTGCTGGCGAAGACGGCCTACGAGCCGACCAATCCCTGACTGAATGCTCTCGGTCAAATTGTGGGAGCTGGCTTGCCAACGATGGCGGCCCACAAGCCGATCACTCTCCCAACTGAATGCACTCGTTCCAACTGTGGGAGCGGGCTTGCTCGCGAAAGCGGCCTGCCAGACAACATCAAAACAACAGAGCAGACCCCGCACATAAACGCACCCCCGCAACCACGTTTAAAGTACACGAACCGTTACGCCATAACGGCTACAACACCTTGCGCCGTTACCTACGCGTACGCCAGAATCCGCCGGCTTACACGGCTATGGGCCGGGTTATATCGTTTCCCTGTCACTGCAAAACAGTGATGGGGTTTGGTAGCCCGTCTCGAGTTGTATTGCGACACCTTCATTGCTGTCCCTTTTTTGAGGAATAGCTTTGTATGGTGGGCATGCGTGGGGCTCATTCGTGAGCGCCGGGTTTCCCAATTCGACCGGTCTACCAACCCGCGCATGGCCGCCACCCGCCGTTTGGTAGCGAGGGTGATGGCTCCTATTGTTCAAATTGGAGTTTCATTTATGTTCAAAGCCACACCCAACCCCCCGGACGTCGATCCAATCCCATACGACCCGGCCCTCGACCCGCAGAAGATAAAAGCCGCGACCGACCGCGCCATCGGCTTCTACCTCAACCCCGGCGCACTGAAGATCTCCATCCCTTCAGTACCGTCAGGCAAATCAAGCCGAATCTTCCTCATCGACCCCACCGTGGACGAAGAAACATTGCTGGTCGAAGCCTGCGAATCATTAGCCGCCGCCAGTGACATGGCCCGCGACATCGGCGACGTCGTCGACAACCCACAGCGCCGGGCGATGCTGATGCTGCATCAGGTGATCATGCTCAGTGAACTGATGGTCAACCGAGTGCTGGACGGCCGCCGCGTGCCGAACTAATCACGCGGCCCCCTGTAGGAGCTGCCGAAGGCTGCGATCTTTTGATCTTGCTTTTAAAACCAACATCAAAAGATCGCAGCCTTCGGCAGCTCCTGCAGTGAGTAATCCTTTCAAAGTACCTCGATCGGAGTTCCCGCTGATGCCCGAAACCCCACCCAATCCGCCGGCCACAGACCCGGTGTCACCCTACGAATCACTCAACTCCAGAAAACTCCACGAAGCCGCCGAACGCGCCCTCGATCACTACCTCGCGCCCGCGCAAATCATGGCAACGCCATACACGCCCAGCAACATGTTCCTGGTCAACCCGCAAACCGATACCGAATCCCTGCTGGCCAACGCCTGCGAATCCCTGGCCTCGGCCACGGTGATGCTCGGTGACTTCGCCGGGACGCTGGAAGGGCCGAGCCGCAATACCGCGCTGGGCATTGCGCAGGTGGTGATGCTGGGGGAGTTGGCGGTGAATCAGGCGCTGGATAATGTTGTGCCCAAGGAATAGGCGCCAATTGTTGTGGTCCCATCGCGAGCATGCTTTAAACAAGGCAGACTAGTTTGGAAATATAAAGGGGGCGAATAACTCAATTCGCCCCTTATCTGCTCTTGTTTTTTTTTCTTCTCTTCGGGTTTTTTGTTTCTTAAATAGCTCTCATGCGAAGATTAGTAAGGAAATAGTCATTTCCGTCACCACTTGCAACATGGCTGACAAACTCAAAGGTCATTTGCATGGACTGTGCAACGAAACGTCCGGAGTAAGCAGCCCAGCTCATGCGTGGTGGAGTGAATGCGGCTATTATTAAGCCGTTATTTGATCTGAATGATAATTGTGCAGCGTAAGTCCAGCCGCCGTTGGCGGCCAATAAACTAAATTCGTAGTTTTTCCCGGGAATAAGGTTTGTGTATGTTTTCTGTAGCACGACTCCCGCAGAGTTGTTCGTATAAGTGCTATTTGTTAGTGCGGGCCGACTAGCGAAGGTTATATAGCTAAAATCGCGTTCATCGATGATTGCTGGTCCATTTTCCCAACCATTTCTTTGGCGGTTAGAAAAATCCGTAAAGTCGTCTAAAGATGCGATCACTCTCAACGTCCGTGCCGCCGATACCTGCCCAATGCCATACAGGGCGGTGGCGGTGAAACTGTGATCGCCCACGCTCAAGCCGGTTACCGTCCGTTGCCACAAGCCCGTCGTCGGATCGACGTCGGCGTCTCCTATAACGGTTGTGCCATCCTTGATCTGGACTTTCTGACCTTTGCTCGCAGTCCCCCTCAGTGTGATAACGGTGGACATTGTGGTTGCCCCTTCAAGAATCTCCTCACCTTTGTCATTTTCAGCTCTGATGATCTCCGGTTTTTCATCCACCAACGTCTTGATCGTATAAGTACGCACCGGAAACAGCACCGCCTCACTCTCCACCGTGCTCTGACCAAGCGCCGCTTTAAACTCCAGTGCCAGGCTGCTGCCATCCTGCAGGTTTTTGATTTCAGCGACTGCAATATCGGAAGTGAAGAACCCGTTGGTGATCCAGTCTGAATCGGTAACGTTGTTCGGCGCGCTCCAGATCTCGCGTGCGTAGGCGCTACCGTCGGCATTGGTCCCGCGCAGGCGCAACCAGACGTATTGGTCGGGGGCGATCAGCGGCCAGTCACCCATGCGTACGGAAGCTTGGGTCAGGTCGCCGGTATACAGTTCCGGGCCATTGCCGTTGCTGTCAGCCTGCACGATGGTGGGGCTGGCCAGTGCGCTCTGCGGCATTGCTTGCACCGTCAGCTCAAATACCCGGGACGGTGTTGGATGACCATCAATGATGACGACGTAGGAGACATTTACCCGCTTGCCCAGGTTGAACGCCACCACGCTGTTCGGGATCGCAAACTCAAGCCCTTCGCTTACCGCGCGCGGCACTGAGGTGTGCGACCCGCCGGCCGGCGTGCCAACAGCGCCATCCCACCTGACGCTTATTTCATAGGTTGGCAGAAACTCTGCGTTGTCCGGCACCACGACGGTCAAGGTGTCCTTGACCAATACCGGGTTGAGCGTACTGTCGCCGTTGTTCTCCTTGATCGTGGGTGGTTCAAGATCCAGATCTCCCCGGGTCACAACCGTGTAGGTACGCACGGGGAAGGGCACGGCCAGACTCTCATTCGGGTCTTTGCCGAACGCGGCTTTGAATGCCATGGTCAGCGTGCTGCCATCTTTCAGGTTTCTCAAGCCTGCAAGGGCAATGTTGCGCTCTAAATAACCTTGCGTGATCCACCCGTCGGTGACATATGAGCCGGGTGCTGTATGGATCTGAAGGTTGTAGTCGCTGCCATCAGCGTTTGTACCTGCCAGGCGCAGCCAGACATATTGGAGTGGGGCAATCAACGGCCAGATGCCCATGCGGTAGATCGCATTGGCGGTCAGTTTGCCCACATTGAACTCCGGGCCTTCGCCGTTGTTGTCCGCGTCCTT
>Ga0153931_100042_pt1 | contig 64696 bp, 42 predicted proteins | sample TSNJ015MetaG_FD_104730 | JGI IMG/M metagenome (GOLD analysis project Ga0153931, IMG submission 104730) | Attine ant fungus gardens microbial communities from New Jersey, USA - TSNJ015 MetaG | ecosystem: Host-associated > Fungi > Mycelium > Unclassified | place: USA: New Jersey, Wharton State... | reverse complement strand
GCAACTACGGCAGCATGCGATGATCGACTGCCACAGCTTTCCCGGCCACTACGAATAACGGTGTGAAACACGCAAAGGGTCAGCGCTCTCGTGCCCTCTGCGTTTGCCGCAAGCTCTTGCCGGTCAGATGCCCAGGCAGAGGTATTTGATTTCCAGGTAATCCTCGATCCCGTACTTGGAGCCTTCACGGCCCAGGCCCGACGCCTTGATGCCGCCGAACGGCGCCACTTCGTTGGAGATCAACCCAGTATTGACGCCGACCATGCCGTATTCCAGGGCTTCAGCCACACGGAACACACGGCCCAGGTCGCGGGCGTAGAAATAGGAAGCCAGGCCAAACTCAGTGTCGTTGGACATCGCGATCACTTCGGCTTCGTCTTTGAAGCGGAACAACGGCGCCAATGGGCCGAAGGTTTCTTCCTTCGCCACGGCGGCATTTTTCGGCACGTCGACCAGAATGGTCGGCTCGAAGAAATTGCCTTCCATCACCTTGCCACCGGCCAGCAGCTTGGCGCCTTTGCTCAGGGCATCAGCGATGTGCTCCTGAACCTTGGCCACGGCTTTTTCGTCGATCAGCGGGCCAGTCGTGGTGCCGTCTTCCAGACCGTTGCCGATCTTGAGTTTGGCCACGGCCACTTTGAGTTTCTCGGCAAACGCGTCGTACACCGAATCCTGGATGTACAGGCGGTTGGCGCAGACACAGGTCTGGCCGTTGTTGCGGTATTTGGAAATGATCGCGCCTTCGACGGCCTTATCCAGGTCCGCGTCGTCGAACACAATAAACGGCGCGTTGCCGCCCAGTTCCAGCGAGACCTTCTTGATGTCCTTGGCGCATTCGGCCATCAGCTGGCGACCGATTTCGGTGGAGCCGGTGAAGGACAATTTACGCACGATCGGGTTGCTGGTCAGCTCGCCGCCGATGTCGCCGGCACTGCCGGTGACCACGCTGAGCACGCCTTTAGGGATACCGGCACGGTGCGCCAGCTCAACCAGGGCCAGGGCCGAGAACGGCGTTTGCGAAGCCGGCTTGATCACCATGGTGCAACCGGCGGCCAGGGCCGGGCCGGCTTTACGGGTGATCATCGCGGCCGGGAAGTTCCACGGGGTGATTGCAGCGGTCACGCCGATGGGCTGCTTGATCACGATCAGGCGCTTGTCGGGCTGGTGGCCGGGAATCACATCACCGTAGATGCGCTTGGCTTCTTCGGCGAACCACTCGATAAAGGAAGCGGCGTAGACGATTTCGCCCTTGGCCTCGGCCAGCGGCTTGCCTTGTTCCAGGGTCATCAGGCGACCGAGGTCGTCCTGGTTTTCGATCAGCAGCTCGAACCAACGGCGCAGCTTGTTGGCGCGCTCCTTGGCGGTCAGTGCACGCCAGGCCGGCAGCGCCTTGTCGGCGGCTTCGATAGCGCGGCGGGTTTCGGCGGCGCCCATCTTCGGCACGGTGCCGAGAATTTCGCCCGTGGCCGGGTTGTTGACCTTGATGGTTTGACCGTTGTCCGCATCGACCCAAGCGCCATCGATGAAGGCTTGTTGGCGGAACAACTGGGTATCTTTGAGCTGCATGTCGGCTTTCCTTAACAGCACCGCGCGCACGCGGAGCGAATTAGAGTTGTTGAAAGGCGCCTTGTGGGCTGCCGTCAGGGAAATCAGCCCCAGCGCGCGGCAAGAGTGAAAGAGCGCACGGGAGACAGAGCGTTTGAAATCTCAAACGAATCCTAGGATCAATGGGGGTGCAGGGCAATAGTCTGTTCGAAAAAAAGAACGAAAACGGCGCATTTGCCGAATCTTTCTGATCAGCGTGATTCGGCCGCGTTCCACCCCATCGACCACCGGCGCCCGGCGCAGGGCCTCTGTGCAGCCAATTCCTACCCACAAACGGCCAAAGACCGGCATGGACGCCCAAGGACGACATGGGTATGATGTCGCCCGCACAAGCATCCGTAGCTCAGCTGGATAGAGTACTGCCCTCCGAAGGCAGGGGTCGTGGGTTCGAATCCCGCCGGGTGCACCAGACACAGACGAAAAAGCCCCAGGTCGAAAGACCTGGGGCTTTTTTGTGGGTGTCGATTAACGCCTCTGCAATGCCTCCAACCGCGCCGGCAGGTCTTCCTTGGGAAAGCGCTTATGCAGCTCCAGCAGCTTCACATCCGCCGCTTTGCTCTCCCCGGCCAGGCGCAGATCCACAATCTCCTGCAGCCCCTGCTCCAACGATGGCAGCGCAACCGACGCACGCTTGCTGAGTTTCGCGGCCGGCTCATCCGCCATTGCGCCGGCCGCCTCAGCCTGAACCGGTGGTGCGGCAGCCATTCGGGCCATGGGCGCCGGTGCTGGCGCCGAATACGCTTGGACCACTGGGCGCGCTGCTTGCGGGTGGGGCGCGGAGAAGGTCGCGGTGGATATCTCCGGCTGTGGCACGGGTGAGCGCATCACCACGCCGATCATCAGCGCCACGCCGGCGACGGTGGCGAAAGCCATCTGCCAGCGCGGCTGGCGGCAGGCGTTCAGCCAGCGTTGCCACAGGCTCGGCGGCGGCGTCGGAGCTTCGCGGCGGGCGGTGGCGAGGATGAAGGCGTCGAGGGACGCGGGCGGCTCGCCCAGGCTGTGTTGACGAAAATGCTGGAGCAGCGCGTCGTCAGGCGTCTGTCGTGGATCGGTCATGCGGGTATCTCCTCGGCCAGCAGGCGGCGCAGTTTCTGCTGGGCGTAGCGCAGGCGGCTTTTGACGGTTTCCAGCGGGGCACCGGTGAGGGCGGCGATTTGCGGCACTTCGAGGTCGCCGTGCAGGCGCAGCAGGAAGACTTCGCGCTGGTCCTCGGGCAAGTCCTGCAACGCCGCGTCGAGGCGCGCCTGGTCGCGGCTCAGGCTCAGTTGCTGCTCGGGGCCAGCGCTGTCGTCGGGCTGGGCGTGCAGTTGTTCATCGTAGCTGTCGTGCAGCGGGTTGTGGATACCGTGCTTGCGCCAGTGATCGATCAAGCGGTTGCGGGCAATCTGGAATAACCACGTACGAAAGCTCGCCCGACCTTGTGGCTGAGTGGTGCTGCGGATCAGGCTGAGCCAGGTTTCCTGGTACACCTCTTCGGCCAGTTCGACCTTGTTGCTCAGGGACACCAGGAACCGGTACAAACCTTGGCGATGGCGCGCGTACAAAAGCTCGAACGCGGCGCCGTCACCGACTCGGTAGCGGGCCAGCAGCGCTTCGTCGCTGGGTGAATCATCGGGTACGGCCATGTAGTGGGCGAACTCCTTTCTTACAGTCGAAATCGTTCTAAATATGGGAGCGGGCTTGCTCGCGAATGCGCAGTGTCAGTTAACAGATATACCGACTGATCCACCGCTTTCGCGAGCAAGCCCGCTCCCACATTGAGTGTCGTTAATGCTTAAGACTCTGCGCCAGCTCTACCAGTTGCACGAACTCGTTGCGCAGCCCGAACGGGTCATCGCCTCGGGCCGAGCGGGCCAGTGCGGCGGTGTCCTGCAAACTCATGCTGCCAGTGTAGCGGCCATCGCCCTTGAGCTGTTGGGCGAAGGCAGCCACAGCTGCCGAGAAGCGCAGGTCGTCGCTGGCCTTGGTCGCTTGGTTGCCGATGGGCCGCTCAATCAATTGGCTGTCACCGCCCGCCGCAGGCTTGTAGCGCACGCGCAGCATCGCCAACTCAGCCGGTTTGTTTTCAGCCACTGGCGCAGCGGCGTAGCGTAACGGTTCCAGCCAGCCTTTCTGGCCCGTCGGGACAATTTCGTACAACGCCGTCACGGTATGCCCTGCGCCGATCTCGCCGGCATCCACCTTGTCGTTGTTGAAATCCTCACGTTTCAAGGCGCGGTTTTCATAGCCCAACAGTCGGTACTCGCTGACCTGGGCCGGGTTGAATTCCACCTGCAATTTCACATCCCGCGCCACGACGGCCAGGGTTGAACTGAGCTGGTCGACGAGTACTTTTCGCGCTTCGCGCAGGTTGTCGATGTAGGCGTAGTTACCATCGCCCGCGTCGGCCAATTGCTCCATCAGGTGTTCGTTGTAGTTATCCACACCAAAGCCCAGGGTGGTCAGCGACACGCCGCTTTTACGCTGCTCGGCCGCCATCTGCTTGAGGCTGTCGAAGTCGCGGATGCCCACGTTGAAGTCACCGTCAGTGGCCAGCAGGATGCGGTTGATGCCTTTGTCGATAAAGCCTGCGCGGGCCATCTGGTAGGCCAGTTCGATGCCGGATGCGCCGGCCGTGGAGCCGCCCGCCGTCAGTTGGTCGATGGCATTGCGCAACTTGGCTTTTTCGCGGCCAGACGTGGGTTCGAGCACTACGCGGGACTCACCGGCATACACCACCAGCGACACGCGGTCTTGGTCGCGGAGCTGGTCCACCAGTAACTTCAGGGTGCTTTTCACCAGGGGCAAGCCTTCGCGGCGGTCCATGGAACCGGACACATCCACCAAAAAAACCAGGTTGGCCGGCGCCAACTCCGCGACGGTGCGGTCGGACGCCTTGATGCCGATGCGCAGCAGCTGAGTGTGCGGGTTCCACGGTGTGGCGGCGATCTCTGTGGTCACGCCAAACGGCGAGCCGTCGGTGGGGCGTGCGTAGTCGTAGGGGAAGTAATTGACCATTTCCTCCAATCGCACAGCACCTTCAGGCGGTAGACGGCCTTGGTTGAGGAAGCGTCTTACGTTGGCATAGCTGCCGGTGTCGACATCGACACTGAAGGTCGAGACGGGGGTTTCGGCCACGCGGTGCACCGGGTTGTCCGGCAGGTTTGCGTAGCGCTCGCGGGGTTCGCTGCGGTAGGCCATCGCCGCTGAATCCTGACTGACCATGCGCATGGCCATTGGCGCCGGCATCGGCATGCGTTTGCTCAGCGCACCCTGTACCGGCGCGCGTTGCAGTTCGGCGACAGGTGCAGCGTGCTCAGGCTTGGCGGCATCACGCGAAGAAGACAACCCACAACCGGCCAACGCGACCAGCAACGTAACGGTAAAGCCGTGGGCAGCAGGGCGCAGGAAAAGCAGCGGACGGGACATGGGCTGAACCTCGTGAATGAATGATCCGTTCACAAGGTCTGACGCAAGGTGTGGAGGGTTCGGGTTAAACCGGAGTCGGATAACACCTCGATCACTGTGCAAGTGTGTAGACGCTGGCTTGCCTGCGATGCAAACCCCTCGGTTTTTCAGTTAAAAACCGAGGTGACGCTATCGCAGGCAAGCCAGCTCCCACATTGGAGCTGCAGTGTTTTCCGTACCCGGATCAGTCGGTGCCGTACTTCGGGTTACGCGGCCCGTACAGAATCCCGGTGCGTTGCCCCGCCGACAACAGGCGCGCACTGGTGATGCCGGCAATCGGGTGCGCGGCGTCGGTGGAGCTGTTGATCACCTGCTTGACCGCCGCCGTGATCAGCATGCCCACCAGGCCGCCGCCATTGTTGTTGCCCTCCTCGCTCGACGCCCGCGCCGAACCGGTCCACAGCGTGGTGCCGGTGCGCAGGTCGACCAGTTTGGCCGAGGCCGTCACCGAGGTGTCGCTGGAGATCAGCATGTACTTGGTGCCGTACTCACTGACGGTGATGTACAGCGCCGCATCCGCACCAAAGATGTCATGCAGCTTGGCCGGTGCCACACCCTGGATGTCGTTGGCGGTGGTCAGGCCGTTCTGGCGGAAGGTTTCGTCCACCAGGGCAATCGGCAACACGTAGTAGCCCACTTCGGCCAGCGGGTAAGTCACTTGCGACACCATGCTGTAGGACGCTTGCACCTCCGGCGACTCATTGATCGGCGGCAGTACCAGGATCGACTTTGGCCGCGCCTGTTTGTATGCCGTGTAATCGATGGTCTTGGGCGCTGCGCAACCGCCGAGCAAGGCCAGGGCCAGCAAGGCGCCCGTGAGTTTTAACAGGCTCATTTGGTGGCGACTCCGGTCTTGGCGTTTTTCAGCAGAAAGTCCATGTAGGAAGCAGACTCGGGGAACAGTGCCTTCTCGGTGCGAAACTCCTGCACCATCTGGTCATCCTTGCCCATGGTCATGTACAGCATGCCCAGGTGGGCGTGGTAACCCGGCGGCGCCTTGCGGCCACTGGCGTTGATCTTTTGCAGATCGCGCTCCAGCGCCTCAACCTGCGCTTCCTTGGGCTCGCCCTTGAAGTACTCATAAACCTGCGGCTGGTAGCTTTCCCACTGATACAGGGGTTGGGGCGCCGTTTGGCACCCGGCGACCGTCGCGATTGTTGTCAGCATCAGCGCCAACTTCACTGCCTTGCTCATCCGTGTACTGCTCCTTGAGGTGCTGCTGATCAGTTGCGCGGGTTCCAGGCGCCAGCGTTGATGCCGTCGACGAGGCGGTTGATGGCTTCGCGCATGGCCAGGTCCAGGACCTTGCCATTAAGGGTGGAGTCGTAGCTGGCGGTGCCGCCAAAGCCGATGACTTCACGGTTGGACAGGGCGTATTCACCGGCGCCCTGGGTGGAATACACCACTTCGGAAGTGCTGATGTTGACGATGTTCAGCGCGACTTTGGCGTAAGCCACTTGGGTTTTGCCACGGCCGAGAATGCCGAACAGCTGGCGGTCGCCGGTCTCTTTGCGGCCGAACTCGGTCACATCGCCGGTCACTACGTAGTCAGCACCTTTAAGCTTTTGTACGGTGCCTTTGATCGCGGCTTCCTGGGAGATTTCGCCCATGTTGTCGCGGTCCAGTACGCTGAAGCGGTTGGTCTGCTGCAAGTGGGTGATCAGGATGGTCTTGGCCTGGCCACCGAGGCGGTCGACGCCATCGGAGAAGATGCCGCGCATGTAGCTGGAGCGGTTATCGAACTTGCCCACGGCAATCGGCACACGCACGCCGGAGTAGGCGACGTTGGCGCTGGCGACTTGCTCCACCGGCATCGCGCGGTTGCTCTCCGTGGCGCAACCGGCCACGGTCAGCAGCGCTGCGGCGGTGAGGCCAGACAGCAGGATTTTGGACAGTGTTTTCACAGGGTGCTCCTAGGGTGAGAGGTCCGCGGTTGCAGCGGGTGAACCCGCGGGAGGGACTGTTGTGTACGTCAACTACGCGGTCGCGGCGATCAGAACTTGCTGAAAAAACGCGCGACCTTGCCCAGCACCTCAACATCAAACGTGTCGGGCCAGCAGGTAGGTGTTTTGGCAAGGATGGCCGGCGCGCAGCGGTCCGGCTGGAAAGTGCAGCCTGCCATCAGGCAGGTGACGGGGAGAAAAACAGAAGTGCGCATTGATTGATTCGTCCTTGAAAAATGCGATGTAGCCAGTGCCGCGGCATTTTACGGGGTTGCCCGATGTACTCAAGCGGTTTTGCCGCCACAGTGAAGTTCGCCGCCCAACGGCAGCCTGCTAAGCTGCGCGCCCACCTCAAGTTACACAGCCACCGGTCGAGACACTGGCTTGGCTTGCTTATTAAATAGGGATATTGCGTGTTGAACACCCTCCTGAGGGCTGCGGCCCTGATCGCGACGCTGTCGATGACCGGCTGCGTCTCCTACACCGTCACCGGCCCCATCGGTGCCCCGCTCCACCCGGCTGCCGCCAGCAGCCCGCGCAGTGCACAAATCGCTGACGTGACGGTGAACGCCGCCGACGTCAACGAGGCCAACAAAACTGCGATCAGCCGCTCGCTCACGGCCCAGCTCAACCAGTACGTGCGCGCGGCAGGTTACTTCAAGCAGGTCACCGAGTACCCCACGCGTCTGGAAGAAAACGACGTGGTGCTCAAATTCAACATGACCTCGCTCAAGGGCCATCGCGCACCGCACCCGGCCTACATACCCGGCGCACTGCTGACGCTGACGATCTGGATCTGGGTCAACGGGCCAATCTACGTCGACAGCTTCGACGTGGCCGGCAACCTGGTGATCGTCGACCGCAACGGCAAAGAACTGGCCACGGCCGAGCAAGCGCTCAAGTTCGAACACAACGTCGGTCTGTATGGCGGCGAATACTGGGCACCGTCGATGGGCGCCCAGCAGCTGAACAAACTGGTCGCGCAACTGCTCGACACCGCTACCGCCAAACTGGCCAAACCCTGAATTCAAGGAGCAACACATGAAAGGATTGATCAAGCACAGCCTGGTCCTCGCCGCGATCTTGCTGAGCGGTTGCGTGTCCTACTCGCAACACGAACTGCCACCGGTGCAGACCTGGCCGCCGACCGCCAACGCGCCAGCGCAGAAACCCAGCGCATTCGTGCGCACCACAGCGCTGAACCAGGTCAACGGCGGCCCCGCCAACGCCGCCGCCGGCGCCCCGGCAGCGCTGTGGGAAAAAGCTGTTGCGGATGCCTTCCGCCAGTCCAACCGCTTTGCGCGGGTAAGCACTGACAAAGTGGACTCGGACATTTACGCCGACGCCAAGCTGTATAACAACGAACAGTTCAGCATGGCCTCGGCGATCATTACCGGTGTCACCTTTTTCATTATTCCGTCCACGGCGAAAAACACCTTCACGATGGAAACGGTGTTCAAGGACAAGGACGGCAAAGAATTGGGCCGGGTCAGCAAAAGCGAATCCGTGCGCACCTGGATGCACCTGGTGCTGATCCTGGGCATCCCGTTCCAGGCGAACACGGGTGAAGTGGTTGAAGCGCTGACGCGCAGCACACTGGACGAGGCGGTGCAGCGCAAGCTGTTCTGACAGCAGAACGCGCCCGCGTACTCAAATCCACATGCGGGAACGGGCCTGCTGGCGAAGGCGGTGTTTCAGTCACCTCAAGTATCGACTGATCTACCGCTATCGCGGGCAAGCCCGCTCCCACAGGGTTAAGGTGTTGGCTTAGAACGCATACCGCGCCTTGAGCATTACGCCATCGGCGTCAAACCCGCTGCGCGCCTGGCGGGTGTAGCTGGCGCCCACGGTAAAGTCCGACACCTGGTAGTTCACGCCCACGCTGGCTTCATAACTGTCACGCGCCACCGAAGCGCCGGTGACGGTGAATGGCGAGCCACCCGCCACGAAGCTGGAGGTTTGCGCGACGCGATCGCCCATCAGATCGTGATAGGCCATCAGGGTTGCTTCCGGTTGCAGCTTGCCAGCACCCATCGGCAGGTTGCCTGCCAACCGCAGGCCGGCGCCCAGCTCACCCACTTCATAGCGTTGCGAGCGGGTGCTCAGCGCTGCCGAAGAGCCCTTCTCGTCGTAGCCATCCATGCGCACGTTGGCATAACGCGCCGCCACGCGCGGCTCGATCACCACCGCCTGCGACGGCTTGAAGCTATAACCGCCGATCACACTGGCCGCCAATACATTACTGTCGTAGCTGCCCTTGGCCGTGGTGCCTGCCACATGACGTTTGCTGTCGTTGTCGTTGTGGCCGTAGCTGAGGCTGCCGTCGACAAACCAGTTTTGCAGCGCCCAGTTGCCATACAGCGACAGCGCGTGGCCCTCGACGTCAGTCTTGTTGCCCAGGTCGGAATGGATGTTGGAGTTGAGGTAGCTGTAGGCCACGCCCAAGCGGGTGGTGTCGTTCAAGCGACCGTCCACACCCACCGCCATGCCGCTGCTGTTGGCCGAGTAGCCGTTGTTGCCGCCACGGCCGTCCTGGTCCATGTTGCTGCTCAGGCCTTGCACCCACACGCCGCCGGTTTGATGGCCTTCGCGCTGATCAGTGAGGCGGTTGAAGATCGCGCCGTTGATCACGGTTTGACCCGACAAGGCCACATCCAGCGCGCCACGGTTGACGTCTGGCTTGAGCTGCTCGCTCACCTGAGCAAGCTGTTGCGCAGTACCGGCGTTGGCGAGGGACTGGAACACGGGGTCTTTCTGGTTCAGCCCGCCGAGCACCTCGTTCTTGAAGGTATTGACCGCCGTCGCCGCTGCGGCGGTGGCACCCGCACCGGTAAGTTCCTGCTGCACTTGCTGGTTGTCTTTAACCGCAACGACAGCCTTGACCGTTTGGGCATCCGCTGAGTAGCTGAGCACGTTGAGCAGCGATGAAGAACTGGCAACAGACAGCCCGTTGTTTTGCACGCTGCTGGCTTGCAGCAGCGTGTACTGGGCGCCGTTGTTGGTGCGGGTGAAGTCGCCAGGGTTGGCGCTCACGGTCAGCTTTGAGGCCTGGGCAAAATTGGCCGTGCCGTTGACCGTCAGGTACGGCGTGGTCGGCACCACGCTGTCGGCCAAGTGCATATCAATGCCCGCGCCGCTGGCGACGTTGAGGTCGCCGGTGATCGTGGTGCCCGGCGCAGAGAGGTTCAACGAACCGGCGTTGACCGAGACCGGCGCGATGATGCGCTGGCCGACGAAATCAGCCTGGCCCGCGACATTCACCGCGCTCAAGTTGAGCAGGTCGCCGGTGATTTTGCCGCCGGTCCAGTTCAGCGTGGCGAGGTTGGCGGCGTCGATGGCGGTGCCGGCGTTACTGCGGATCTCGCCGGCTTGCTGGTTGATTTCAAAAGGCGAGGTTTGGTACCGCGCGTCCACCAGGATCGCCGTGCTGTCGGCCTTGATCAGGCCACGGTTGACGATGCCGCGCGCGCCCGTCTGTGGGTTCAAGGTAAAGGTCGCGCCCCGCAGGCTGACAGCGACCGCGTTGGCGCCATTGGCTTCGAGGGTGCCGGTGTTGAGCAGATAGTCATAAGTACCGGAGTCGAACCGCACCGCTCTGGCAAGGCCGCCATTGACCGTCACCAACCCGCTGTTTTCAATGCGCAGGTCACTGGTGTCGGTTTCAACCTCAATGCCCAGCGCCTCTTCACCGGTGACGCGAATAGTGCCGGAGTTGAGAATCTTGCCGCCGACGGTCACCGGCAAATTGTTGTGGGTGTCCAGGATCAGGCCGAAGCCGTAGTAGGACGTCACGTCCACCAGGCCGGAGTTGACGACATCGCCGCCTACGGTGGTGCCGTTGAGGTAGATCCCCTCGCCGTCGCTCTCGGGGCCGGAACCCGGCACGTCGACGGTGATGATGGTGCCAGTGTTGATCACGTTGCCGCCGACGGTGGCGGCGCCTACCTCAAACCCTTCGGCCCAGGTCTGGTTGGTCAGCCTGATCACACCGGACTGAACCACATCGCCGGTGATAATGCCGCCACGGGCTCTGAGATCTGAGTCAATCGCACCATCCACCACGAACCCGCGAATGTTGAGGCCACTGCCATCGATGGTGTAGTCGGCGCGGTTGATCAGCGAGCCCTGAATATCGGTCTCGGCAACACTCGCCCCATCGACATAACGCTGGGTGGCCACCACATTGCGCGAACCAACCAAGGTCACAGGCTCGTTGAACACCTGGCCTTTCCACTTGTTCTGGCCGCTGCTGACGTCAAATTCCACCGCAGCAACGTGCGCGGCGCCTGCGCTGACCATCAACGCCAACAGGGTTTTCTGGAACGGCTTACGCTTCATTTCAAACTCCATGAACTACAGTCAAAGCCGCCAATAAGCCCGGCGGCCGTAGGTGTGCTGAGCGAAGGATCACTTGATCCGAGTGCATGCTCCCAAGGTGCTTTCCTGAAACGCAGGCGCGAGCAAACGCACCGCAGCCGGTGGTGGCAGAAAAGGGGTTGGGGAGGTGAGGTTCACATTAATCCTTAATGTATTTTGAAAACGCTGCAGTCCATGCAGCCCGACCGGTTGCGGGTGGGCGGGGTAAAGACCCGGGTTTGAGGGAAATGGTTCCTTTTGCGGTAGGACGCTTCCCGAAACGACTGGGGATTTGCGTAATACCCGTGAGCAGACGGCGGGAAGCGTTGGCGTCGGTGGGGGTTGGGGATAGGACGCAGGGGTTTGAGTCAGGGCGTTGATGCCTTGCGTGGGTTTGGGTGCGGGGCTTATAGTCCGGCCCGTCGCCCAACAAGGGCGATCGGATTTGGCGATCCGTTGACCGTATGCGAAAGCTTTCTGCTTGCTTGCAGGGGCTTCCGTGCCCGCACCGCTGCTTTATGGCAGCTGTGCGTGGGAGACCTTCGGGTCTGCCGGAACTCGGTCCCGGTTCGCCAACCTGCGTACAGCTGTCACCCATTCGTTTGGCGACGATAGGTGACTGCTTCACTCTACCGACCGAGGTTTCACCATGAACCAATACATGCCCCTAACGGGTCACGACAGTACCGTCCCCGCTCTGCTCATCGACACCTGTGCGCCCCTCGACGTGCTCCACGACGCCGCTGCGTACCGGATTCGCGCCGTCACCCAACTGTTGGAAAACCTGGCCTTTCGCGAACAGCTCAGCAGCGATGCCGTGGTGCTTCAAGACTTCGCCCAATTGTTGGCCATTCCGTTGCGCGATGGGTGTGATTTGCTGGATGTCATCAGTCGTAGACTCAATGCCGATCCATCTTGAGTGAAAGCCGGGCGGCTTAGACGTCGCCCGTTTTGTATGTGGGTGGTAGAGAAGAAAATCACTCCAACGAGATTAAATAAATCTGCGGCTTTTTCCTTCTTGAGAGATTGGGCCGGAAGACTCGCACATGTAAGATCGAGGTCTTTCGCATCAAATAGATGCTGATTACAGAAACGACAAGGAGGGTTGTTACACGATGAAATTACTCACACTCACCGCAAGCGCACTGCTTCTAATAGGGTGCACCAGCTACGATAAGACCAACCTGCGTAACGAAGCTGAAGCGGCCAAGTACGATCCGACTACCAGCGCGCGCATCCGCATCTATTCTGCACCGGAAAAGTACGCCATCTATGTGCCCGGCAAAACCTGTGAGGCCTACTATAACCATCCAGAAAATGGTCGCTTACAGGGAAGCATTGCTACTCGCGTCCATGATCCCAAACAAAGCTACATCCTCTGGCGCACCGCCGACCTACTTGGCATGAAGGCCGAGGACTACCAAAACCGCGTGATCGGCATGCCCGCCACCGCGCACACCGAAGCAGTGAAAACCGACCGGCTGGGCTACGACGAATTCGTCATCCCCGCCCACCAGCCAGTTCTGGTCGACATCGGGTATAAATCCGAAAACGGTTACTGCTACCCACCTACCATCCAGTTCGTCCCAGAGGCCGGAAAGGATTACGAAGCAAGCATCGAATTCCACAAGCAGAATTTCTACTCCGCCAAGTGTTCTATCGAGCTGGTAACACTCAGCGGCGCCGGCTCCTTCCAGGAAACCCAGCCCGTTTCAACCAACATCTGCCGCCCTGATCGCGACGGGCACTACTCCACCGTCGCGCCTTGAGCTGAGGGAAATAGGGGACAGACCCTGAGGGGAATAGGGGACAGACCACTATTCCTCTATTCTTTTAACTGACACTTTTCGGGCGTCCTGACACGCCCTGCGAAACTCTTTTACCTAACGCCTGCGCGATCTCGGACGCAAACTTCTGATCGCCCAAAACGTAATTTCCGTTTGTAGAAGATCGAATTTGTTCTATCAGCCCAGGTGAAAGTCGATCATTGAATATAGACCGGTAAGCTTCGGCTCGTTGCGCGGTGCCGCTACCTAATTCGTTATAAACCGCATGCGGGCTTATAAAGCCTGACAGCTCGCCCTGAGAAAAACAGGGGTCAGACCACTATTCTTCCGAGGACGACAACAACAGAAAAGTCACAAAATAAATTATGTTTTTAAAGAGCAACTCTGCTGAACTCTAAAAAACGAAAAACGGAAAAACGTGGTCTAACCCCTATTTCCCAGTTACGTCGTCTATCGCTTGAATAGTCAAAGAACTCAATCCGGATTTTTCCGTAGCGGCCGCTATATCACCTTTGCAAAATCCACATACATCTTTACCTGCAACGCTCATAGTCATATCAGCACCTTGAGTCTTGCCAGCATTATTTGCCTGCTGTATGACGCCAATTTCTGCATGAGCGTCAGCCATATTTCCATTCGGCAAAGATTTTCCTGGTGCTTCAGTTTTGGCCTTTACTCGATCAGCTATCAGAGTTGGCTCATCTGGATTTGCCTGAGCTACTGGACGAGCTGTTTGGTTTACATCAGTAAATGCCGCATCTCCAATTTTTCCCTCTGCGGTGACAACCGGAGAAATACCTTTTGCACCGGCCTCCTTTACCGGATGGGTGTACGGCATGCCAGCCTCAGCATCCGGCGAGGCAGTCGAGGAGTATGGCGCCTTTCCTGCACCTGTTTCTTTTGCACCAACTAATCCATGCGGTAGTAACTATAAAGATCCGCATCAGGCCAAAGTTCGTCATATGCGGTTAATGTGCTTCGCAGAGCCTCACTACGAGGATTCTCCGAAGGATTCATATTTAAAATTACAAATTCTTTAATTTCAGGCCACTGAAGCTCACGCATGCAAAACGCTACAGCTTCAAATGGTGAGCTTCCAGACGTTAACATCATTTTAAATCTGTCTATAAAATCCTCTCTATAGCCAGGTTTTTTTTTACAAACTCCAAAATATTCAACAAAGACATCTCATAGGAAATCTCTAGCTCTTCGCTAAAAGCGGCCACAGCCGCATTGCAAAGCATATCAAATTGTTTAATTACGTTACTCATTTCGGCACCCAAGCACCTTTTCTGGAATTGCCAGGATCTGGCACCCAGACTTTTCTATATACTTCCCTCCCACATCAAGCCCCTTTTGAGAGAGTGCCTTTTCTGCTGCGGCCTGGGCAGCGCTACCAGAAGGCTCATAGTGCCCAGATGTGTTATCAATATATTTAACTTCCCCAGAGAAATAGAGGAAATAGGGGGCAGACCACTATTAACACTGTTGACCTCAAAAAACATAAACCCGTGGCCTGATCCCTATTTCACCGCCATCATGTTTCGTACCGTAGCCCCAATGTGCTTAGAGGGTGGCGAATTGGAACTGGCCACTTTCATCTCGGGCGGAAAGATGACAGATATCACACAACAGCATCTCACCACAGGCAGCACCGCAAGCTATAGGAGTGGATTGCGTTACCACGTTAAGGATAGCAATCTCGTCCAAAACATTCCAATTCCTGCCAGCCCCAGCCTGTATTTCTTTTGCATCTATGCCATCAAACCTAGATAAAATCGGGTTTAATTATATACTCAACTCCAACTTCAGCAAGAATTTTTCGAACTCTTAATACGTCTACAGCCTTTCCAGAAAAAATTCTAAACATGCCCTGCTGAAGTAAATCCCTGGACTTTAAAAAATTAGAGCCGAACACCTCGGACACAGCCTTTATATGTGATTTATTTCTATAATCACCAACACAAAATACTTCGTATATCTCTTCATCAACCTTAATACCAGACATGTTCGTAGTAACTAACGACCAGTCACAAACTGAACACCTTAGCCCTTTAGCGCTGTTTTCCTCAAAACTTACCAAACCACCGCCGCATCGCTCGCACACAACTAATGAAATAGACACTATGGCTTACCTGGATTAAAAATTTTGAACTCACCTTGCTTCGATAAGTCCGGGCAATTTGGATTCGAAGGGGATCTCGGAGCAACTACCACTTTTCCATCGCCGTAGGCCCACACCAAGTTAGTTGGAGCTTTCACCGCCCCCCATTTTATTCGGGGAAAATAGGGGTCATACCACTATTCTTCTAAAAATATAGTCTTCATCTAAATAAAACACGCAGACCGATTGTTTCCCCGCTGAATAATATGCAACGGGATATCCGGCAGTAAAACTCTAGGACGGCGAGCCATATAAACCCCTAACTGGATAGGAGCTTACAGCTTAGCCGCCCTTCAACAGGCCAACAGATTGGAATAATTACAAAAAATAAATCATGTTTTTAAAGAGCAACTCTGCTGAACTCTAAAAAACGAAAAACGGAAAAACGTGGTCTGACCCCTATTTCCTAGTTACTCGGCCGTGAGAGTTCGTAGATATGTGACTGAATTTTACTTACACGACTTTGGAAAAATTTACAGGTCGCCATAGGCAGATCTCGCTCCAAGAATGCCCCCGCGCCTTTTTTACCAGATGAAATATCAATTACCGATACTTTTTGCACCTATAATTTTTTTGCCAACCAACCTTTATTTATAGCTACTTTAAATTTACACCACAACGGGAAGTCCCCAGAAAAAACAAAAAAATCATCAACGTATTGCAAGCCCAACGCCTCCAAACGGCGAATGAATTCATTCGCAGCCTCTCCACCGAAACAGGGTCCAAAGGAAACCAGATCAGCGCTTATATCAAGCGGCATATCAAACTCAAGCACCGCTGACAACCTATCAATATCTATTAACTTAGATAATAGCTCTTGCCGACGAATAACCAATCCAAATTCAACCACATCAATATAACTCATGGTGTCACTCCTGGAAGTTTGACGCCATCGGGCACATTTATTTTAACGTTATAAACAGGTGTACTCTGAGCTGGTTGAAAAATTTGCTTCCATTCTGGCTTCCCTCCCTGACTTAGAGCTTTTTCTGGAATGGCAAAGTCTATCCGTACAGGACCAGTCCCGCCTGGCTTAGCCGCACCCGGAATTGTTACATATACACGTCCACCAGCTCCAATGCCATTGGGAATAGCCGTTCCTCCATTTTGTATCCAATAAGGAATCTCGTCAGCAGAAACCCAGCGAGATACCGCTATATATCCAGGGGGTAAAGAAAAAAACCGTGGTCTGACCCCTATTTCTTCTCGGCAGTAAAACTCTAGGACGGCGAGCCATATAAACCCCTAACTGGATAGGAGCTTACAGCTTAGCCACCCTTCAACAGGCCAACAGATTGGAATAATTACAAAAAATAAATCATGTTTTTAAAGAGCAACGCTGCTGAACTCTAAAAAACGAAAAGCGTGGTCTGACCCCTATTTCTCCTTTCTTTATGCAACAGTAACCTTATCGCCATTAACCGACTCAAATACCGCCCCCACCACTCCTGCTGCCTCAAATCGAAGTTTCACATCTTCGCTCACTACAATCGCACCCAAATATTTTTTAATCCTAAAAATATGAAAATCACCTACTTTTGACTCATCTATGGCCAAATTATAAAACGCGCGGTATTGACCAGCCATGTCTGGGCGCACAGGATCATTCACTGAAAACTTTGTAAACTTTGAAGACTCTTCATCTACACAATCTATTTGTGTTTCTATGATCATTAGAAAATAATTTTGCGAAACGTTTTTCCCTTCGATATCAACGGGCTCGAAGACCACATTTTGATAAGGTTGATCGACTTCAGACAAACCCATGAGTGAATTTCGAGCTCTCTCACTGAGAACAGGAACACTCGCGTAGCCCGCTAGAGAATAATCAATTTCAACGCCGTCGAACCTGACATCGAGCGTATATCTGCCAGGCTCCATGAAATTAAGGGGTGGATTACTAAAGTTCCAATTATCCACATGCCTCACATCGCCGAGCACCCACTTTTCGGAAATAGAAAGATCCTGACGCAGCAAATAATATTTCATATCAATCCCTAGTCAGCCACTTATTAACCTCACTACCCACTATCACTGCTTCCTTTTTAATTCCATCCAACGTCTTTGTAACAGCCGATTTATAGGCTGGTGTTCCAGGCGCTAAGCCTTGAGTAGCCTGTTCCAAACTCCCATATACATACTGGTGATACTCTATGGGGTGCGGCCCTCTATGCCCTGGCACCGCAACTAAATTTTCAGTTGCTCGATTAATATTAAGATCTGCCCCATCAAAGAAGCGCTGATACTCCTTTGTCCAGGCGATCTGCCCATTCGCACCAGAAGTACATTTATTAGTACAAATATGATGTATCGGAATCGACTCATAGTTAACTGGTGCACTAACGTTGGTTCTTCCGCCCTCTAAAGTGACATATCCCCCACTATTATCTCGGTACACGGGCTTACCATCGGCAGTATAACGCCCAGTTGAGTTGTACAAACCACCTCGGGGCCCTTCGACGGTGGCAGTGCCATCTGCGTTTCGAGTCAGGCGATATTCACTTGGTACCTTAAACTCAGGTGAAGGTAAAGCCAGCGGTCTGGTGGGCGATATTTCTCCTATCGTTTTTGCACCCTGAATCTCATTACTGGCGCTGCTAATCAGCTTCGATGCTTCGCTGATATCGCCCCTATTCAGAGCTTTGCGTGCCATTTTCAGGGTGCCGGAAATAATCCGTTCACCTGGAATAAGAGATGCTGCTACCTCAAGGTAATCAAGTGCACTCTCAGCCTCCGCTACGCTTTTAACCGTGCCGATGACTGGTAAAAAATTTGCGCCCTCTGACAGGGCACCTTTGAGCTCTTCACGCCGCTGAGTATACATCTTGACCGAGCACGCTTGCTCACTCATGCCAGCGCAGTTTTGCTCCTTGTAGTGTTGGTTTTCTGCTTTGACGCGGTCTTCAGCCTGCTGCTCAAGTGTCTTACGTGCGGCTAATGCTTCTGCAATATCACTGAGGGAGTTGTTCTCCACCGCATTGCTTCCCGCCTTTGCCCCTGTAACCGCACCGCCCAGATCACCACCAGCAATCCCCCCAGCCAACCCTGCTGCTAGACCCGAAAGTGCAACAACCGTCTCTCTCTCCTCCTCCGTCAACTCGATTGTTTTCTTGCCCGGATACAACTGATGGGCGATGAATTCACCCGTCGCAGCTCCCGCAGCCCCCGCCCCCGCAGAGTTGCCTTGCGCCTGCGCCACCACCGCACCCAATACGGCATGCGCCATGGTGTTGAGTACAGCGTTGTCTCCAGTGGTTTTCCTGATGACTTGCGCCATGTACGGCGCCGACGCGCCCGCAATAGCGGAACCGATGTCGCCTCCCACCAACCCTTGCAATGCTGCTGTCACCGCCTGCGCTACACGTGGGTAATTGCCGCCGACCCCGTAGTCCGCCATGATCCGTTGATAAGCGTCAGTGGCAATCAGTTGTTTCTTGTAGGCATCGACGTCCTCTTTTTTGGCATCTTTTCCAGGGTCCTTGATGCCACGCTTATCAAGTTCAGCACGCGCCTCTTTATCAGCATCGATCTGGCCTTGGGTTCGAACGATGTCTACTGCCTGAGTACCAATATCCGCAATCAACTGCACCTGCCGCAGGCGCTTCTGCTCTTTCTCCTTATCAAAAATGGGGCTGATGCTGCCGTTGGCGTGTTCAACATCGTGGCTCAGCGTTGCCACATCCTGCTGCTGTTTGGCAGGGTCGCGAATGTCTAGGGTGCCGTTGGAAATGGCCGATGACGTGGTGCCGCTGTCACTGTCGCCATGATTGAACGCGATCAAGCTACCGGAAGGCATATTGCTGATGAAGGCGTTCGCACTGCTTGCGCCACTGCTGACGCTGGCGCTCTGCAACTGGCTTGTGTAGTCGGCTTTGTTCTTTAAAACGCTCCAGCCGAGGGTGCCGGTGCTCAGGCGGTTTTTGTCCGCTGTTGCAGTGCTGGCGATCACGCTGCCATCGAGTTGCGTGTGGTTGCCCACATCAATCTGATAGCCGCCCTTACCGCCGAACAGGCCGGTTTGCTCCTGCACGCTTTTATAGTTGGAGTCGATCTTGCTCTTGCTGATGCTGAGCGAACCACTGCCCGTCATGGTGCCAAACGTGAAACTTGCGCCACCGCTGACATCGGTTTGTTTGGACTTGTAGTCATCGGTGTCTTGCAGGCTTTGCAGCATAAGATCGCGGCCTACCGCGGCCTTGATCTGATCTGCACTGACCTGTGCACCTTTGAGGACGGTGTCTCGCCCACTGATCAGGCTGACTTGCTTGCCCGCATCCAGCGTCGTTTCCGTCCAGGTTGTGCCATTGCCTTTCTCACTGCCGGTGCCCTTGTTGGCATTGGCGAAGATGCTAAGGCCAGCACCATTGGAACTCGCCCCAAAGCTAAGGCCTACGGCCCCGCCGCCACTGCTGTTCTTGCCATCGAGTTTTTGTGTGTTGGCGGCTGCTTCCAGGCGGATATCACGCTCTGCTGCCAACAGCATTTCATTACCGGCCTGGAGCTTGCTGCCCTGAACGCGGATGTCTCCATCTGCGCCAGGCGTGCCGTTACCGGCGGCTACAATACTGAGGTTATTGCCACTGGTGAGGCTGCTACCTTGGCTTGCCGTCTGCTCCTGGGTCTGTTTGGAGCTGGATTTTTGCGAGCCGAGCGAGATGGCGATGCCGACAAATTCCGCGGCGTTAGCGCCGGTCATGCCACCATTCTGCTGCGCCGCCTGCCACGCTTGCACCCCCGTCAACCCCGCCTTCACACCTTGCAGCGCCGAGAGGCGGCCGTCGTCCTCGCTCTTGGCTTGCTTGGCGGTCTTATAAGCAGAGTCCACCGCGCTACCCACGGTGCCGGACAACGCCAGGGTCAAACCACTGGTTTTGCTCTTGGAGATCTGCTCGCTACGGTTGTTGTTCTCGGAAGCCAGGATGCTGACATTTTGCCCAACCAGGCTGATGTCCTTACCGGCAACCACGTCAGAACCGCGTATGGTCAGGTCTTTGCCAGCCTGAATATCCACACTGCCCAGCACACTGCCGATGTTGCTGGCCCGGGTGGTTTCGGTGCTGCTGGTGAAGGTGTTCTGGTTGCTGCTTGAGCCCAACGTCACGCCGATGCCGCCGCTGCTCATCAAGCCCGATTTTTTGGTCGAGGACGAATGGCTTTGTTCAAAGGTTTCCGTCGCCCCATCAATCACCACATTGCGCCCGGCAATCAGGCTGGTGGCGTTGGTGGAAACCACATCGCTGGCGGTAGTACCAATGTCACGGCCAGCACGCACGACCACGGTATCAGCGCTGATGGAAGAGCCCTGCTGGCTGATCTGGTTACTGCTGTCGATGCGCGTTTTCTGGGTGCTGGACAGCAACCCTTTGCTGGTTTTGGTTTTGCGGTAATAGCTGTAGTCGCTGTCTTGCGCAGCGTTCAGCGCCAGGTCATTGCCTGCGTACAGGTAGGCTTCCTTGCCGGCACTCGCACGGCTGGCGCTGACCACGAGGTCGTTACCGGCACTCAGGGAGAGGTTCTCACCGGCCACCAACGATGTGCCGACTTGCTGAACGTGGTCTTCCTGGCTGGTGACCTTCTTGGAATTAAACGCCGAATGCTGTTCATTCGCCGCCGACGCCAGGTTCACATTGCCCTTGGCCACCAGCGCCAGATCACGCGTGGCATTCAACTGGCTGCCGATGGCGCTGATATCGCGCGCAGCCACCACCTGGAAGTCGCGCCCGGCTTCGATCACGGTGCCGTACTGGTTTGCGCTGCTGCTGCGCATGTTGGTGCTGACGGTGTTGGCATTGCGCTGTTCGGCGGTGGCCAGGTTTACATCGCGCCCGGCTTGAACGCCCAGGTCGGCGCCGCTTTTGAAGGCGCCGCCGGTGCTGTTGACGTCGCGCCCGGCTTGCAGGGTGAGGGTGTTGGCGGCTTCGATGCGGGCGGCGTTGTCGACGAAGTCGGTGCGTTCGGTGCGGTAGCCGCTGCTGCTTTGGTGGCTGGTGACGGTGCGTTCGTTGAGCACATCGCCATTCACTGCGCTGACGTTGACGTCGCGCCCGGCGATGATGCCGCCGGCGCGGTTGGTGAGGTTGTTGCCGGCGAGCAGGTCGAGGCGGTTGCCGGCTTGCACGAGGCCGCTGTTGACCATGTTGCGCCCGGCGCTGGCAGCCAGGTTGTTGGTGGCGCGCAGGGTGCCGACGTTGTTGAGGTCGGCGCCACTGACCAGGTTCAGGTCGCTGCCGGTGATGAGTGCGCCGTTGGGCGCCAGGCGGTTGTTGGCCTGGGCCAGGTAGAGCACGGGCACCAGCACTTGCTGGCCAGCGACGGTGGCGTTTTCCATCCACACGATGTCGTGGGTCAGGGCCGCGACTTGCTCGGCGGTGAGGCTCACGCCTACGGCCAGGTTAAGCGCCTGTTTGGTGCCGATGGCGTTGTCCATCAGGTACTTGAACATCGAGGCGTCGCTGGTCTGGCCATCGATGAAGCGCTGGCCGGTACGCGCGATCACGGCTTGCTGGATCAGGCGTTGTTCATACAGGCCGTCACCCAGGCGCTTTTGGGCCTGGTCTGGGTCGTAGCCCAGTTTGGACAGCATGTAATCAGAGCTTAAAAACTGGCTGAGGTTGGTCAGCAGCGGGTTGGTTTCGATCAGGTATTTCTGTGGGTTGGAGACGAACTGGCTGTCTGGCAGGCCTTGCACACGGTTGATCACCACGCCGTCGGCCGAGGTGCCGCTGCCGGGTAAGACCGGGCCGGTAACCGGCGTGCGGTCTACACCGCCGCCGCCGAGGGTCCAGCCTTGCGGGCCGGTACTGGCCGGCGCGCTGGCGCTTTCGCCACTGAGTCGGAACAGCCCGCCCTGCCCGCTGGGCAAGGTGAAGCCGGGCAGGCTCAGCGGGTTGATCTGCTGTTGGGCGAGGTCAGGCGGCAGTTGCTGGTTAAGGGTGACGCGCGTCGAGTAACCGGCTGCGCCACTGGCGCCCGTGGCATCTGTCGCGGTTTTGGCGCCCGCACCCACATAGGTGTAGCCCGGACGCACCACGGTGTTATCGATATTGTTCTGGGTTATTACATTGGCCGCGCCGCCGGCTTGGATGATACCGGCGTAACGTTGGTCGCCCGTAGCAATTTTGGTGACGCGGCGCAGCGAGACGCTTTCCCGTTCAGTGGTGCCGATGAAAGCGGCCATGGCTGCTTCCAGGCCACCCAGATCATTGGGGTTGTAGGCGGCGCCGCCAACCGAGTACTTGCGGTTGAAGTCTGCCGCCAACGCATACCAGTCACTCGCGTCGCGGGTGCGCTTGGAGCGGAACAAGCGCCAGGTTTCGGTTTCGCCAGTCTCGATGCCGGTGTTGGTCAAGTTGTTGACCGTGATGTTAATCATACCGGCGGCGCCGATGCTGCTGCTTGAATTAAGCAACTGGCCGCCGGTAAGGGTGATGTTTTTTCCCGCACTGATGAGCGATGCCGCACTGGCCTGGAGTACTTCCAGCTTGTCGCGCTGCACAACCTCCCACAAGTGGTTGACCTTCGGGCCTTCGCAGTCGCCAGCGTACTCGGCGCCACGTCGGCAGGGCATTTCGGTGATCGAAGCGGTATAAATGCCGCCGTCGTTGGTTGTCAGCACCGCGCGCTCGTTTCGCATCACTGCCGCTGCCAGACTCAGGTCACCATCACTCTGTATGCTCGACGAGCTATTGAGGATGCTGCTGGCCAGGCCGCCCTTGCCGTCACGGTCGACGCTCAGGTTGCCCATGCTGTAGAGGTCGGCGTAGCTGTTGTTCAACGCGTCGACACGCAGGCTCATGTCGCCGCCGCTGAAGATCAGGCCGTGGTCGTTGAGTAACGCACCGGTGGTAGCGGTCAGTCGCTGGCCACTGCCCAGGGTCGCGTAGTTGTTGATCGCGCCCGCGTTAAGCACCAGGTCGGTGGCGGCGGTGATGCGCCCGCGGTTGTTGAGCGTGCCGGCGATGTTGGCGGTAGTGATGCCGCCGCCGGCGATGCTTGCCGTGTCGCTCAGGGTGGCCTGTGCCGCGCTGAGGTTGAGGTCGCCGAGGCTGCTGATGCGCCCGCTGCTGTTAAGGGCGCCGCTCAACGTCAGGTCGAGCGTGCCGTCGCTGGCGATCAGGCCTTGGGTGTTCCAGTTGGCGCCGCTGCCGATGAAGCGTCGCGCGCCGAGCAGTTGGCCGGTGGCGGTCTGGTCGAGGGTGTCGACGTTGACTGTCAGTTGCCCGGCCTGGATCACGCTGCTGTTGGTCCAGTGGCCCTGGCTAATGGTCAAGTCACCACGAGTGACCAGGCTGCCGCCCACGTCGTTGAGGTTGGCGGGGGCAATGCCGAAGGTGCCGGTGCCCACGTGCAGTACGTTGCCGCCCAGGTTCTGCAGGCTGCCGGCGTTGAGGGTCAGGTCGTTGTTGGCGGTTTCGAGCACACCGTTGCGGTTGTCGAACAGGCCACCGATGGCGAATTCGGTGGTGCCCGCCGTGCCCAGGGCACGCAGGCGCCCGGTCTGGTTGTCGAGGCTGGCAGCGCGCACCTTGAGGGTGCTTTCGCTTTCGATGATGCCCAGGCGGTTGTTAAGTGCGCCGCTCAGGTCCAGGTCGATTTGTTGACCGGCAATCTGGCCGTCGTTGTCGCCGCTGTTATCAACGTCATGCCCGACCACGCGCATCAGGCCTTTGGCATAGAGCCCGCCGTTGCGGTTGTCGAAATTGCCGGTGGTCACCAGTGCGTTGCCGCCCTGCGCCGCGATGCGCCCGCCATAGTTGTCTACGCTGCCGGCTTGCAGGTTGAGGCTTTGCCCCTGCATCACGCCGCCCTGACGGTTGTTGTTGAGGTCATAACCGTTGCGCAGCACGCCAACCACACGGGTTTGCAGTGCGGCCTTGAGGCTGGCAAGGGTGCCGCCACGGTTGTCGAGGCTGGCGGCGTTGACACTCAAATCGCCCGCCTGGGCGATCAGTTTGCCGCTCTGGTTGTCCAGCGCGTCGGCCACGTCGACGGTCATGCCGCCCTGGCTTTGCACGGTGCCTTTGCCATTCTCCACGCGGTTGGCCGTGAGGCTGAGGTCGGCGTTCTGGCTGTAGATCAAGCCGTCGTTGCCGTTCTGCACCAGGCCGCTGGCGGTGAGGCTCAAGCGGTCGTTGGCGGCCAGGGTGCCACGGTTGCGGTTGTCCAGGCCGCCAGTCAGCAGGGTCAACAAACCTTGGCTGGCGATCTGGCCGCCCTGATTGTTGATCTGCGCGGCACGGCTGATCAGCAACGGACCACCGCTAGCCAACTTGCCATTGGTATTGGTCAGGGTCGCGAGCAGGTCGAGGGTGGTGGCGGTGCCGCCGCTGATGCTGCCGGCGCTGTTGTCCAGGTTTTGCGCGTTCAGGTTCAGGGCTGCGCCGCTGTCGATCACGCCGCCCTGGGCGTTGTTGAGCAAACCGCCCACGTCGAGACGTTGGCCGGCGGCGCTGGAGAGTACGCCCGTGTTGCTGTTGTCCAGCTCGGCGGCGGTCACGTACAGCGCTTTTTGACTCACCAGCGCACCCGCTCCGCTGTTGAGCAGGCTGGCGGTGAGTGTGGCATTAAGGTCGCCATAACGGCTCGACAAGGTGCCGTTGTTGCGGTTATCGAGGTTGGCACCGCTGACGGTCAGGCCCTGCCAGCCGGACATCAAGCCGTTCTGGTTGATCAGGTTTGTGGCATTGAGCAGCAGCAGGTTATTGCTGATCAGCTTGCCGTTGCTGTTGTTCAACGTGCGACCGCTGAGGTTCAGGGTTTGCGCGCTGGAGAGTTCGCCACCGCCGTTGCTCAGGTCACGCAGATGGTTGATGGTCAGATTGCCGGCGGTGGTGATCAGGCCCCCGGCGTTGTTCAGGTCGCCGGTGGCGTTGCCGAAGTCCAGGGCAATTACGCTGCCCAGCAGTGAGCCATTCTGGTTATCCAGCTCGGCGCTGTTGAGTGTCAGGGCAGCGCCTGCGTTGAGCAGGCCCTGATCGCGATTGGTCAGGCGGCCATCAATGTTGAGTACGGTGTCGCCACGGCTGGTGAGTGTGCCGCCGCTGTTGTCGAGGCTGGCGGCGTGCGCGTCGACCGACGCTGCGGCGATCATGCCTTTGACGTTTGCCAGGGCCTGGCCGATGCGCAAGGTCAGCGCGGTATTGCTCAGCAGTTTGCCGCCGCTGTTGTCCAGGTTGTCGGCGGTGAGTGTGAACGCCTGGCTGCTGGAAATCTCGCCGCCCTGGTTATGCACATCCTTGAGGTTGTTGAGCATCAGCAGCGGCGCGTTGATCAGTCCGCCCTGGTTATTGAGCTGACCACGGTTGAGGTCCAGGGTCAGGGCCTCGGCGCTGGTGATCTGGCCGCCTTGCTGGTTGTTCAGGTCAGCGGTGGTGATCTGCGCAGCCTGGCGTGCGCTCAGGGTGCCTTTTTGGCTGTTGTCGAGGCTCGCGCTGTTGAGGATCAGGCGGGCGTCAGTCACCAGCCGGCCGCCCTGGTTGTCTACCGCGCCAAGGGCGTTGAGGGTCAGCGGGCCGGCGCTGGACAGCGTACCGCCGTTGTTGGCCACGTTGCGCGCCGTGACGCTCAACAGCCCTTCGCTGCTGATCAGGCCCTGGTTGCGGTTGAGCAATTGATCGACATTCAGGCCTGCGCCGCTGCCGGCAATCACCAGCCCGCCATCGCTGTTATCCAGTTGCGTACCGGTGACCTGCACGCCCGCACGGCTGGACAGCTCGCCGTTGCGGTTGTCGATGTTGGCGACAGTGACCTGCACACCCTCGACGCCGGCGACCAAGCCTTTTTCACGGTTGTCCAGGCTGTTACCGGCCACGCTGACCAAGCCTTGGCTGGTGACCAGACCGCCCTGGTTGTTCAGGCTGCCGACGTTAAGGCTCAACGCCTTACCCGCCGTGACCAGCCCCGCGACGTTGTCGAGGGTGGTGACCGTCAGCGCTGCGGTGTCCAGGCTGGAGACTTCGCCGCCCTGGTTATGCAACTCACTGACAACCGCGGTCAGCGGACCGTTGCTGGTGACCAGCCCACCTTGGGTGTTCTGCAGGCGATCGGCCGTGAGGGCCAAACCGGCATTGCTCAGAATGCGGCCTTTGTTCTGGTTGTCGACCGTGCCTGCCGTAATCTGCGTGTGCTGTTTTGCACTCAGGGTGCCGCCCTGGTTGTTCAGGGTCTGGGCATCGACGCTCAACGTACGGCTGGCGATGACATTGGTGCCGGTGTTGTTGACGGTCTTGCCGCGCAGGCTGACGTCGCCCGCTGCGTTGCGGGTGTTATCAGCGTTGACGCCCGCTTCGATAATGTCGCTGTTGGTCAACGTGCCGCCGCTGGACAGCGCAATGCGGTCACGGGCGGCCAGGCTTTGGCGGTTGGTCAGATCACCTTGGGTTTGCACGTCCAGTGCCGTGCCGGCGTACACCGGCCCCTTGGCGTCCAGGCTCGCGGCCTTGACGTTGACCGCGCCGCTGGCGGCGGTCTGCGCCATGCTCAAATGCCCATTGGCATCAAGCAGAATATCCCCGCCACTGGCTGCCAGCGTGCCGTCGAGCTTCACGCCCACGCCGGCTTCGGTGCCTACCAATTTGATCGCGCCGGCGTACATGCCGCCCAACGCGCTGGAGTCGATGGCCAGCTCGGGTTTGGCGCTGCCGTCGTCGGCGCGTGCGGTGGTTTTCAGGCTTTTGGCATCGACGTCGTTGCGCCCGGCGATTACGGCCAGCTCGCGTGCGTTGATCTGGGCGTTGATCTTGGCCGAGCGGGTGATGATTTCGAAGCGGTCGACGTTACTGGCGTTCAGGCCCTCGCCGTCGATGGTCACGGCGCCGCCGTCGACCTGGTAGTGGTCCAAACGGCCGACGTTGTCCATCACCGGTTTGCCGGTGGTCAGGGTCACGTTGGGCGTGTTGATAAAACCGCAGCCACTGCACGTGATGCCGTACGGGTTGGCGACGATGACCTTGGCCGACTGGCCCGCCACTTCGGTGTAGCCGCGCAGCTGGCTGGGGCTGCCGCCGTTGACTTCGTTGAGAATGACGTTGGCGGCGCCGCCCTTGAGGTTCGGGTTGCCGACGATGTAGCCGCCGAGCTGAGTGTTCTGCACCGCGCCGGTGGCGTTGTTGAGGATCACGCCGTTGGGGCCGACGTTGTAGTCCTTGAACTGGTTATGGGACAAGCCACTTCCATTGGGCGCAGCGATGTTCACCACCGGCACGCCATTGCCGGCCTGGCCGACGCTGGTGGCCGGGTTGCTGACCACAATGCCTTCGGCCTGGGCGAGCAACGGCTGCCAGAACAGCGCGTTGGCCAGAATCAGCACCAGGCCGCGCTTGGGCAGGCCAAGGAACGCGTCCCGGCGCTTCAGGGCAGCAGAAGGTTGGCGGGCCAGAAAGGCAAAGTGGCGAACATCCATTTTCAGATTCTCGTTGCAGCAGGGCGTTGAATTACAGGAAGAAATCCATGCGGAAGTAGATCGGTGCTTCGCGCTCCGTCACGACCCCAGGCCTTTCTAACGAGTGAGCAAACGTCACGCTGGTGCTGACGTATTTGCCCCGGGCGAACAGTTCCACGGAGTTGCTTGAAACGCGGCCGTGGTAGTCGTCGTTGTAACGGTCGTTGCGGATCACGCCTTGGTCGTAACCCAGGCTGGTGCCGTATTCGGCGAAGGCCGGGCGCAGCCATTCCAACGTGACCGGGCGGGCCCAGCGCACTTCATTGCGCCAGTAGCCACCGCTGTCGCCGGACAGTTGCTGATCCTTGAAACCGCGTACCGAAGAAGAGCCGCCGAGGCTGATGCGTTGCGGCGAGAACAGCACGTCTTCGCTGCGTTGCCCGGTGGCCAAGCTGGTAAAGCTGAACGACTCGCCCCACAGGCTGAACGGCTGCAGATAACTGACGGTGGCGGTGTATTTGCGGTAATCGGGAGTGGCCGTGAGGTGCCCGTACTGATCGCGATGCTGGTCGTCGCGCTGGGCGTCAAATGCACCGATGCCGTTCTGCACGCCCAGGTCAACGTTGACGAAGGCATTGCCGATGCGCCGGCCGTGGTTGATGCCAAATTGCAGTTCGCTGAGGCGGTTACTGCTGGTTTCGAGGTGTGCGTCGTCGATGTAGTTGTTGGTGCGCAGGTGAGCCAGACCGACGTTGACTGAGGTCTTGCTCACGTCATCGCGGTGAATCACGCGCTCTGCGCGCAGTTGGTGGTTTTCGTTATCGCCCGACTGCTTGAACTTGAAGGTGTCGGTGTAACCCAGCGCGCGGTAATCGCTCTCGCTGTAGGTGTAGCTGAAGTTCCACCAGCCCCAGGGCACGTTGTAGTAGAGCATGGTGTTTTTCGACGTTTTCTGGTGGTCGCTGATCGCGTCGTGACCACCGCGCAGCACCAGTTGGTCGGCCAGCCCCAGCGGGCTGTCCCACTCCAGGCCCGCGCCCCATTGCTGCTCGCCGGTGCTTCTTTGCCCGTCGTTATTGCGCGACAGGCTGGCGCGCCACGGCTTTTGCGCGGTGTTCTTGACCACCACGTCGCTGCCGCCCACGTCTTTGCCGGGGGTCAGTTCCATTTGTGCCTGTTTGGACGGCAGACGGTTGAGCTGGTCGACCAGTTGCTCGACCTCGCGCAGGTTCAGCGCCTCGCCGACCTTGCCGGGAAAGGCCATGGCCAGCTCGCGATCGGTCACGTTGCTGCCTTCGGCGCTTCTCAAGGCTTCGAGCTTGCCCTCGACCACCAGCACTTGCAGGTGGCCGCTGGACAGGTCCTGTTGCGGCAGGTAGGCACGGCTGGTGACGCGGCCTTTGGCGATGTAATAGTCGGTGATGACTTTAAGCAGCTCATTGAGCTGCGAGACGCCCAGGCATTGGCCCACATAGGGTTTGAGCAACAGCTTGCGGTCGGCAGCGGACAGGCTGTCGGCGCCCTTGAGCTCGATGTCTTTGATCGGGAAACAGCGGGTGTCAGCGGGCGTCGCCGGGGCTTGGGGCTTGGCCTCTTTGCCGGGCAAGTCCTGGAGTTCTTGCAGGCGCCGGCCCTGCTCTTCGAGCAGGCGATTTTGCCGGTCGCGGATCAAGTCTTGATCCCCTGGCGTGGGAGCGGCTGTGGCGCTGTTCAGGCCCAGGCAGGCGAGCAGGAAAGTGCACAGCAAATACCGAGTCCGTGGCAATAACAAAGACATGTTCGATCCATCGAAAATCAAGGGGCGGCAAACTAACATCGAACTCGCGCTAGCCCAAGAAGCTGGACTTGTCGAACATTCGTACTTATTACAACCGCAACATATTGATTAATAACAACAAATAATCATAAAACGGCGACAGCGCTTGTTGTTGACACTTTTATTCCGACAAGCGGCCACTGTTTTTGATAACCCTTGGGCAAACAACCCAGCAGATGCCATTATTTAGCCATCAACTAAATGCCGAGTTAGGTTAGTGCAGGGGAATACGGAAAAGTTCGCGGATGTTTTGTGAATTGGATCCCATTTATCGGATTAGTCTGGGATGCGCCGCTTGTGGCGAGCGGGCTTGCCCCGCGTTGGGGCGCGAAGCGTCCCCGAGTCAGTGTCGCCGCGTTACGTCAGGAACATCGTGGCGTCAGGTTTGGGGCTGCTTCGCAGCCCAACGCGGGGCAAGCCCGCTCGCCACAGAGCTCGGGGCAAAGAGCCCGGTGCAATCAGCCTGCGCCTTTGTCTTTTTCCTGCCCTGGCACCAAGGTCAGCCCTGGCCGCTCAACATCGCGCGAAACATGGGCCTTCACATCTTCTACGCCGCCCTCGTCATCGTTGTGGATCACCAGCACGCCCGACTTGCGAAACTGCTCGAGGTGGCCGTCGCCCAAGTTGAAACTTTCACTCAGGCTTTTATCGCTGAGCGCGTTGGCTTCGGCGCGACGCTGGGCAAACTTGCGCCCGCGGCGCTGTTGATAGCGTGCCCAACTGATCAGGATCACCGCATTGAACAAGGCGATCCACAGGTAGATCTGCAAGGTGTTTAGCGCCGCAAAAATCGGCGCTTCAATGCGCGGGCCGCCATGGGTTTCCAGCATTGCGCCGATCCCGCGTGCCAGCAGCCAGACCAGCCCGGCCCAGGCCAGCAAGGTGAGCAGCACGTCGATGATCCACATCACTGTGTTCTGGCGAGTTCTGACCAGTTTCATCGTCACGCCTCCTCTTCGCTAGGTTTAATACCGCGGTCCGGGCTGACCCAGCGCGCGCGCTTCTGGTGCTGGTTGAAGAGCACCTTGGGAAAGCTGACCAATGTGGTGAGCAAACTCACCAGCCAGAACACCATCGGGTACCACACGGTCCAGAACAGGGTTTTCCACAGGTCTTTTTCGTAGCGCCGATCAATCAGGATGCTCACCGCAAATTGCAGCAGGCACACCATCGCCAGCACCAGCCCGGTAAACGCCGGCGGCACCAGCGAGTCCACGGCAATCGCCTGCGGCAGCACCATGAATTTGCCCAGACCCCAGAAGATCACCGAGAGCAGGAACGTGAAGGCCCAACCGGTGGACAAGCAGTACTCGAACAACAGCGGCCACAGGTAACGATGGCGCCATTGCCAGATGCCACGGATGTTTTTGAACAGTACTTCGGCGCCGCCCTGAGCCCAGCGCAGGCGTTGTTTCCACAGGCCACTGACGGTTTCGGGCATCAGGATCCAGCACAGGGCACGCGGCTCGTAAAAGATGGCCCAGTGATCGAGTTGCAGCTTCCAACTGACATCGATGTCCTCGGTGATCATGTCGGTGCTCCAGTAGTCGATGCGGTCCAGCGCTTTCTTGCGAAACGCCACCACCACACCCGACACCGTGAAGATGCGGCCGAACACCCGTTGGGTGCGCTTGATCAAGCCAATGATCGAAGAGAACTCGCCCACCTGCACCCGGCCGATCAAGGTCGAACGCGTACGAATGCGCGGGTTGCCGGTCACGGCACCGAGGCGCGGGTTGTCCAGCATCGGCGCGACCATGTAGGCCGCCGCATTTTTGTCGAGCAAGGCATCGCCGTCGATGCACACCAGGTACTCACTGCGCGCGGCCACCGCGCCCATGCGCAGGGCCACGGCCTTGCCCTGGTTCTGCGCCAGGTGCAGCACGCGCAGCCGTGGGTGTTCCAGCGCCAGGGCATCAAGCACCGCGGCGGTGTTGTCCTTGGAGCCATCGTTGACGGCGATCACTTCGATGTTCGGGTACAGCTGGTCCAGCGCCGCATGAATGGTGTCGGCGGCGTTATCGCCCTCGTTGTAGCAAGGAATGATGATCGAGATCAGCGGGTTGCCGGCCAGGGTCGGTGCCGGTGTGTCTTCCTTCCACGGCCAGTGACGCTCCCAGTGCAGCCAGAAGTACAGCCCGCCGGCGATCCACAATGCCGACATGAACAGCGGGTAGAAAAACACGAAGTCCATCAGGAACTGCCCGGTGACCAGAAAGATCAGGCCAAGGGGCACACCCAACACCAGCGCCAACACGAATAAAGCCAGGATTCTGTCGAACATGGTCAAGGGTTCCATTGGTTGGACAGGGCCGGACGTACCGTCTTCAGGTCCGGCGAGTTTTCCAGGAAGTTGTCCGGGTAGTAGCCAAAACTCCTGACCCCCTGGCGTTTGAGCACACCCATCCATTCAGCCATCTGCGCGCCGTCGATATCGGGTGCGTCTTTGGTGCGCCAGTCTTTGGCTTGCAGTTCAAACACGGTGCGCTGCAAGGCATCGGGACGGGCCTTGACGGTGGCCACGAGTTTTTCCAGCCAGGCGTTGGAGTTCTTCAGCGTCTCGCCTTCCATCAGCGGCATGGCCATCGGCGCGGTCCAGTCGTAGGTCTGGAGGAAGTCATCGAGGTTCTGCGCGAACCACGCTTCGCTCGCCGGGTTGAGCATCGGCTCGGCGAAGATATTGCGCGCGGTCTGCACCTGCGGCCCACGGATGGCGCGCACTTTGGCGGCCAGCTCCTGGGTAAAGTCGATCAGGTAGCGGCTCTTGAAACGCGTCCAGCGCTGCATCACGGCCGGGTCGGCACGCAGCGCGGCAATGCTGCCCGGCAGGCCGTTGGCGGCGTAGGCCTTGAGCGCAGCGGGGCTGGCGTCTTCGAAATCAGAAAGGATTGCGTCGTCGTGGAACAGCACGCCGTCGATGGCCGTGTTGCGCGCCAGGTCCTCATAGATCTCACCGATCTGCTGGCGCACGGCCGGGTCAAACGGCGACAGGCGCTTGTACTGGTCCGGGTCGAGGCCGACCTGGCCGGTTTTCGGGTCCATTCGCGTGACACGCGGCAACGAAGGGTCGAGCGCAAAGCTCAGCACTGGCATCCACGCGTAGATCGCCACGTGGCCACGGGTGCGCAGTTGCCAGGTGACGCGGTTGAACAAGTCGCGGCGTACCGGCAGATGGCGGTTGGGGAAGTACAGCGAATGCACCAGGCCGTCACCCTTGGGGTCGGCGAAGGCTTGCAGGAACACGGTGCTGGCGCCCATGTCGACCACGCGCTGCACCAACTGGTCGAGGTTGCGTGCCTCTTGGGCCGGGTCCGGGTCGTAGACGTTATCCAGGTCCACGTGCAGCACGCGCATCGAGGTCCGCGCCTGCGTACCGACAATCGCGTTGGCATAGTGCTCGCCGTCCGGGTCGGAGGCCACCAGGAAGCGTGGGCTGCTTTTGAGGTTGGCGAGGTCGTCGAGGCCGTCGTCCAGGGTCAGGGCCATCTGGTAGCCCTGTTCGCCGACGACCGCCAACGAGGTGCCGTCGGCGGCGCCGTAAGGCCACACCCATACACGCGGCGCCTTGCCGGTGACGGCGCGCAGTTTGTGGGTAATGGCCGTGACGTCGGCGCGCATCCGCGCCTGGAACTGCGCCTCGGTTTCATAGGTGCCAGTGGCGGCGTCATAACGCCGCGTTGCGGCGGCCGGCTCCTGGTTACCTTGCGGGTTGGCCAGGATGCCGGTGTGGCTGGCGTCAGTGTGGGCGGCGATTTCGACCAGGCCCGACTTGGAAATCTCGCGCACCTGCTCCCATGTCAGGAAGTCGGAACGCGCGCGCGGTGTGCCGGCAAAATCCACCGGTTTATTCAGCGGCGTGTCGATCCAATAGCCCACCGGGGCCAGGATTGCCGGCCAGTTATAGGCACGCAAAATCGGTAGCACCCGGGTATAGAAGCTGGAGTAGCCGTCGTCGAAGCTGAGCAGGATGGCTTTGGGCGGCAACTGCGGCCCGCCGCTGCGCGCTGCCAGGATCTGATCGACACTGACCGGCTGGTAGCCGTTTTCGCGCAGCCAGGCCAGTTGGTCGACCAACCGTTCGGTGCGCACCGCCACCACCGCCTGATCGGGGTCGCGATCTTCGATGTCGTGATAGGCAATGCCCAGGAAATGGTTCTTCGGCCACGGCGCTTCACGCGCAGGTGTCGGCCGCTCGGCGGGTGGGGTATAGGGTGCAGGTTGCTGGGCGCAGGCGCCGGCCAGCAATACACCCAGGACCAATAAACAACGGCTGAGGACAGTCATGTTCAGGCTCTTTTAGAAACGGTAAGTGAGGTCGACGAGCAGGCGCAGATCGCGTTCGCGATCGCCGTCATAGGTACGGCTGATCAGGCTCAGGTTGGCGCCGGTTTCCAGCACGTCGTTCCAGCGAAAACGTTGGCCGTAGCCGATCAGGCCGACCCCACTGGTGGAATAATCGCGCTGGCTATAGGTGCCCGCACCGACCTGGAACTGCTGACTCCACTGGGTCTCATAGCGGTGATAAAGCACGTGATTGACCGTCATGGTGGGCAACACGCTGAAGTCCGATTTCGGGTTGAAATACACCACGTCTTCCTTCGTGTTGCGGCTGGCGCCGACTTCCAGGCCCAGGTCCACTTGCACATGCGGCGAGCTGTAGATGCCCTCGCGACCAGTGAGCAGCGCTTCGAGCCGGTTGTTGCCGTCGCTGAAATGCGACGGGCTCAGGGACAGCTTCCATTCGCGGCTCTCATTCTCGCGCCAGCGGACAAAGCCACTGCCGCCGTTGGCCGTGACATCGGCATTCAATGCGCGCAGCGGCGTGGTCGCCAGGAGGTAGCCGAGGCTGCCGCCGTACTGCCAGTTGTCATTGATGTCGCGGGCAATCGACACGCTCGCGCCTTGCTTGGAGCCATAACCGTAGGAGTGGTTGGACACCTCGGCTTCCAGGGTCATGTCGCGGGTGCGCTGCTCGACGCCGACGCGCTGAAAACGATGCTGGCCGGTGCCTTCGGTAAAGTCTGCGGTGGCGTAACCGGCGCCGGCGAAGACGCGCCAGTCTTCATCGATGGGCGGGCTGTAAAGCACGCTTTCGATGCCCCAGTCCCGGCTGCCCGCCACTGCGCCCACATCATTGTTACCACCACCGCCGTAGCTTTTGCCGGTGTAGGCTTCGACGCGCAGTTCGGCCATGTCGTGTACGTCGCGCAGGCGGCTGAGGCGCTGCACCTGGCGGCTGTCGGGGTTGCGCGCCAGCACGTCATCGGTCAGCGCGTCCATTTGCCGCCATTCCTGCAGGTCCATGGCGGTGTAGGCCTGGGACACTTCCAGGCCGATATCGCGCGGGGCCTGGGTTTCAACTTCCTTGAGCGAGCCTTCGGCGCGGCGCGGCCAATCACGCGCGCGGTACATATCGGCCTGGGCCAGGCGCAGGCCGACGTTGCCAGGGGCTTTCGCCACCAGGGCTTCCAGCCCGGTTTCGCTGCCTGGCAGGTCACCGCCGTAAGTGCCTGCCTGGGCCGCCAGTTGCTGCGCGTCCATCCAGCTGTCGTTGGGGTTGCCGATGGGCAAGCCCTTGAGTTCAACGCGAGGCTTCTGGTTGGTGGCCAGGTTATTGGCGACTTCGCGCGCTTGCATCACCTTGTCGCTTTCGAGCAAGGCGTAAAACAATGCGGTGCTGTCTTCGACGTGGTCACCGGGATCGGCGTCCGGTGCCGTCAGCGCCTGGCGGTACAACGGCTCGGCTTTTTCCGGCTGGCGCTGGTCGAGGTAGGACGCAGCCACCCAGCGCAAGGCGTAGGTCGGTAACTGCACGCCTTCGCCAGTGAGGGTTTCGTACTCGCGGATCACCTCTGCGGTGCGCGCGCGTGCCTTGAGGGCGCCCAGGCGGTCGATGCGCCAGCGCACCACGTCGTCATGGGCGCTCTGGTCAGGGGTCCAGCGGGCGAGCAGTGTGTCGTAGTCACTGAGGGCGCGATCAGCGACCACATAACGTTCTTTCTCGGTGCGCGTGGCGTACTCGGCCATGCGCACACGTTCGGCGGCGAGGTCGCCTTCCAGGCGGCGCTGGGTCACAACATCGAGCACGCCCGGATGCTTGGCCGACAGGCGCAGGGCTGGCTCCGGCAAACGGGCCTTTTGCAGGGCGACGATGTATTCGCGCACCACTTCGGGTTTGTCACCCGCGCGGATAAAAGCCTGGTCGAACTCAAACAGCGCGTCGTAGTTCAAGCCCGCGCGGGTCAGCGCGTAGCCCAGGGCCATGCGGCGGTTGGGGTCATTGGGTTGCGCCGCCACCAATGCGCGGGTGCGTTGCACCGCTTCGTTGGTTTGGCCACCGTCGGCCTGGGTCAGGGCCTGGCCCAGTTGCAGGTCGATATTATTCGGCTCACGCAGCAGCGCCTGCTGATAAACCGCCAGGGCCTGTGGCCACTGCTTTTGATTGCGATAGGTACGGGCGACCGTGGCCAGCGCCTGGGTAGTCAGGTTGCGATTCTTGCCTTGCGCCTCGTACACCTTCAGCACTTCGGCGTCTTGCCCGGCCCAGCCGGCAATCACAATGTGATCGCTGATCTGGCCTGGCGTCTGGCGTTCGGCAGGTAATTGGCGCAGTTGGGTAAGGGCCGGCGTGAAGTTGCCGTTACGCGCCTGAATAATCAACGCGTCGTAGGCCGGATCGGCCAGGGCGAGGCCGGGCATCAGCAATTGACTGCACAAGGCAGCCCCGATGAGCAGTCGCAACCGGCCTGAAGCACTGATGGGTAGGTTTCGCAACATATCGTGAGCTTCCTTACACGCGGAAAGCTGTAACGATAGGTGGTCCTGAGCGGTTTGCATCAGGGTGCCGGCGTCTGATGACCCGGCCTAGCTTTCCTGTAGGAACTATCCCCTATGAATGTAGGGAAAAGTCCAATTCGGAACAATTGTTCAGAATTGTCCCGGCAACAGAAAAGCCAATGGGGGAGCAGACTTGCCTGGGCTGACCGGTCACCACCGGCCCGTATGCCGACTGTTTGACCGCTGCCCCAGGCAACCCTGCTCCCCCATTATTTATTTCTTACTGATGTAAGAAATCTTACTGCGCGCCGCTGACCGCGCCGGCTTTGGCCATCACAAACCCAATGAATTGCTCAACCGTCATCTTCTGGCCGTTGAAGGTCACTTCATTGTTGGCGTAATGCAGCTTGGAGACCACATCCGTGCCCACCAGGGTAGCCAACTGGGTGCCGACGGCCATGCCGCTGACCATCTCGGCCGCCATCTGCGATTGCTGCTCGATGGCTTTAGGGTCGGTCACGCCGCCCACTTGCGCTTGCAGTGCAGCGACGTCACCGATCATTGGCTTGGACAGGGTCAGGTTGGCATCCAGCAGCGCGATGACTTGCTTGCCCAGTTCAACCGGCGGCAGCTCCATCGAAGCCGGCTTGGTCAGGTCGACCACCAGGTTGAATTTGCTTTCGCCGTGGGTGGTTTTCAACGACAGGTTTTCCACCGCCACTTGTGGCTTGGCAGCCAGCACCTGGTTGACGTTGGCCTCGGCCAGGGTCTGCTCGGCTTCGGTCAGTTGCAGCTCAGGCACAGGCTGACCGGCAGCGGCGGCGGCTTGCACCGGTTGCATCTTGTCTTGATACAGCTTGGTCAGTACCAGCATGGCCGGGATGTCGACGTTTTTCATGCTCAGGGCCATGGCGGCCGAACCGACAGGCTTGCCCTGGTAACCGATCTCATCGATTTTGTAATCGACGCGGCCGGCCAGGTTGTTGTCCTTGGTCTCGCTGGTGTCTTTCTGCTCGAAGCCCTTGAGGGTCAGCACGGCTTTCTGCGGGCCGAAGGTCACTTTGGTGTCGGTCAGCTCAACGGTGTTTTGCCCGGTGTAGAAACCAAATGTGGTCTTCTCCAGGTTGCTGGCCACGGTCAGGCCGGACAGTTCGGCTTCAAAAGGCGCGCCGTTGGCATCGATCACCGCAACCTTGAGGCTGTTCATATAACCTTCAGCCTTGACCTTCTGGCCTTCGGCGGTGCCGTCGAAGTCCAGGTTGGCGCCGGAGAAGCTCACCGAGGACTTGTCGTCCTTGAGTTCCAGAGGCAGCAGTTCGACGTTGCCATCGACCGAACGGTTGTAACCGATATTGGCCACGCCTCTGAGCGGCGACACGTCTTTGCTGGCGGCGAACCATTTCTCGGTGGTGGCGTTCTTCTCCAGCTCATAGTGACTGGTGGCCATGACCGGCAGCCATTTCAGCGACACCAGACGCGAAAACGGCAGCGGGCCATGTTCGATGTGGTCGACAAACAGCAGCTCAGGGTTCGGGTTTTCTTCCCCGAATACGCTGCCTTGACCCTTGAGGCGGTAGTGGGCGGTGCTGCTGAACAGGCCACGGTCCAGGGACACCAGCTCCAGGTTCACGCTGCCGTCGACGCCGGCCATGGAGGTCTGCAGTTCCTTGTTGGCGTTCTGGATCGCGGTCTGCAGCACCGGCTCCAGTTGCTTACCGGTGTACCAGGCGCCGCCTGCACTGACGACGCCGACGGCGACAACGAAACCCAAAAGAACAACTGCTGGCTTATTCATGAAGTGACCTGATCAAATCCTGTGAGAAGTGGGCTGTCTTCCTTGAACCCCAAGAGGGGTTGGCTCAAACCCGCCGAAAACGGGGGAAGATTAGCACTGGCGGCCGCGAACGGCCCAGCTTTTCAGAGGGGTCAGGTCAACCGTTGGTTCACGAGTACTCCAATTCAATCTCATCGAGTTGATGATCAAAACTCTTCAAACGGGCGGTCCAGGTGTACACCAACACCTCGAATTCGCGGTGTATGACAGCGTTTCCCGGGGTGTCGGCCTTGGGGTTACAGAAGTCCAGTTGGTAGCGCTCGCGTGCCATGGCGTTGGCCACGTCGGACAATTCCCGTGCGTTATTCAGCCAATGCCTACCGTCGGCTACCTGCTGGTCGAGCAGCACACACTGTTTTTTCAGGGCTTCGAGGCTTTTTTCCAGCGGGGTGCCGGTGAGTTCGCCCATGACTTCCTGGAAGGTCCGCCCGGGCTGCCAGTAGCTGCCCCAGAAATAGCGGTCGAACACGGTTTCGACGCGGCGCAAGGCAACTTTGGTGTCCCAGATCGCCACGCGGGTCTTGCCTTGTTCGAGCAGTTTTTTCTTCACCCGTTGATTTTGATACGACGCCCACGCCACCACGCCAATGGACAACGTGCCAATCACCAGGCACGCGCTGTCGAGAAACACCATGGCCTTGTCGATTTGATGGGCAAGCATGACGCCGTAGAAATAGGCAGCCGATAACAACACCAGTGCGAAGCACACGCACCAGAAAGCGGGAGCATAAGGGTTTTTCATTATTGGAATCCCCATGAGCAAACGCGAGCAGTGTCAGGTGAGCCGCCACCGCGACTCACTGACAAAGCATAGCTTTTAGCTCAGGGTTTGCTGGCCTGTGACGCTTGCGTTCGTCCGCTTTCCCAACCACCGCCCAAGGCCAGGAACAGATCGATCTGGCTCATGGCAACCTGGGTGTTCGCCGCCGCCAGCTGCGCGCGCACATCGGTGTAGGTGCGCGTGGCTTGCAGGTCGGCCAGGAACGAGGCGCGCCCGGCCTGGAAGAAGCGGTGCGTCTGCTCCGACGCCTCCTTGGCAGACTGGCCGGCATCGGCCAACGCGTCGCGGCGTTGCAACTGCGCGGTGTATTGCGCAAGGCCGGTCTGGGTTTCGCGGATGGCATTGAGCACCACGCCGTCGAAGTGCGCCAGGGCGCCCTGGGTCGCGGCTTCGGCTTCATGAATGCGCGCACGCGCGCCGTTGGTCGGCACCGACCAACTGATCAACGGGCCAAAGCCCCAGCGGTTGGTGGCCGGCGTGCCCAAGTCATCGAGCAGACCCACCGTGCCCACGGTGGCGCCGATACTGATGTCCGGGTACAACGCGCCGGTGGCCACGCCGATACGCGCGGTGGCGGCGGCCAGTTGGCGCTCAGCCTGGCGCACATCGGGGCGACGTTTGAGCAGGGTCGCGCCGTCGCCCACCGGCAGCAACTGGGCGATGTGCGGCAGCTCGGCGCAGGTGCCGGTGCCCGCTGGCAGTTGGTCTACCGGCTTGGCCAGCAGCATCGACAACCGGAACAAGCCCGCCTGGCGCAATGCTTCGTAGCGCGGCATGTCGGCGCGCAACGATTTGTATTGGGTTTGCGAACGCGTCACCTGGGTTTCATCACCGCGCCCGGCGTCGCGCAGGCGCTGGGTCAGTTTGGTGCTCTGGGCCTGCAGGTCGAGGGACTCGTTGGCGATCGCCAGTTCTTCGTTGGCCGCGCACACCTGGGTGTAGGAGCGCACCACATCCGCTACCAGCGTGATGCGCGCGATGTCAGCGGCGGCCTGGGCGGCGTCAGTGGTGGCCTGGGCGCTTTCGATGCCGCGCTGCAGGGTGCCGAACAGGTCGAACTGGTAAGAGGTGCTGATGCTGGCGCTGCCGATGTTGCCAACCGGGACTTTTTCAGTCAGCAAAAACGCTTCACCCGATTCCTGCAAGCGTTGGGCCTCAGCCTTGGCGCCGGCACTCCAGCCGCCTGCCGATTCAGCCTCCTGGGTCTGGAAACGCGCGCGTTGCAGGTTGGCGGCAGCCACCCGCAGGTCGGTGTTGGAGGCCATGGCCTGGCGTACCAGCTCATCCAGGCGCGGGTCTTTGTAGAGCTTCCACCAGTCCGCCGGCACCGGCGCCGACACCACGTTGTGGCCCTCGCCCGCGATCTGCCCTTGCAGGTCGCCACGGTTGATAGCGGCCTTGTCCGGCAATTGGTAATCCGGGCCTACCACCTGGCAGGCCGACAGCAGCAAACCCAAGCCAGCCGTGGCCAGCAACGCCGCCGGTTTCATGGTGTTTCTCCCTGCTGCGCGTTGTCTTTGGCGGCGGTATTGTCATCGATGATCGACACCGTGGCTGTGCGCCCGGCGATCATGCGAAAGTCCGCCGGCACGTCATCAAAGGCAATGCGCACCGGAATCCGCTGGGCCAGGCGCACCCAGCTGAACGCCGGGTTGACGTTGGGCAGCAGGTTGGAGCCACTGGTGCGGTCACGGTCTTCGATACCGGCAACGATGCTTTGCACATGCCCACGCAAGCGCGCGTTGTCGCCGATCACACGAATATCCACGGCCATGCCGACGTGAATGCCGTCGAGCTTGGTCTCTTCAAAGTAACCGTCGATGTGGAAGGAGTTGCTGTCGACCACCGACAGTACCGGGCGCCCGGCGGTGACGAACTCCTGATTGCGCGGCGCACGGTCGTTGACGTAGCCGTCCACGGGGCTGCGGATTACCGAGCGGTCGAGGTTGAGCTGGGCGGCGTCCACCGTCACCTGCGCCTCGGCCAGGGCCGATTGGGCGCGGGCCACGCGGGACTGGCTTTCTTCCAGTTGCTCACTTGGCACCAGGTTGCCCAGACCGCGGTTACGCTTGTACTCGCGATTGGCCTGGGCCAGAGTTTCCTGGCGGTCGGCCACGGCGGCCTGGGCCTGGCGCAGGGCCAGCTTGAAGCGGTCCTGGTCCACGGCAAACAGTACCTGGCCCTTGGTCACCAACTGGTTGTCGCGCACGTCGACTTGCTGGATCAACCCAGACACGTCCGGAGCGATCTGCACGATGTCGGCACGGATATGCCCGTCACGGGTCCAGGGCGCAAACATGTAGTACATGACCATGCGCCACACAACGACGACAGCGAAGGTCACTATCAATAACGTCAGGACAACACGGCCGATGGTCAAAAAAGGTTTTTTCATGTCATCAGATATCGACTGAGTGAGTCCACCGCGCCCAGCAACAGCGCGTAGAGCCCCACATTGAACAATGCCCGGTGCCAGACCAGGCGGTAGAAGTGGAGACGCGTCAACAGCCCGTGCACCACCAGAAACAACACGTACGTAATGCCCATCAGCACCAGCAGCGTGGGCAGGAACACCCCGCTGATATCCAGATCACCGATCATAAAGGCGCTCCATCAGGCAGCGGCGCTTCCATTTCGGTGCCGCCAATAAATTCCACGCCAGGCAGCAACGACAGGCGCAAGCCGGCCAGTGCGTGCAGCAGATGCAGGCGGGTGTCGTCTTCGTCTTGCAGGCCTTGCCCGTTGAGGGCGCGGCGCGTGCGGTCCAGGGTCATCAGCAGACCGCTCGGCGCGGGCAAGCGTTCACCCGCCTTCAGGCAGGCCTTGAAGTAACCGCCCACACCTTCCACCACCTGGTTGAGCAATACCCGAGGCACGCCGTAGATACGCGGCGAGTAGGCCAGCAGGTCGAGCAGGTTCAGCGCCACACGCAAATCGCGCAGGGCGATGCCGGTGTCCTGGCCGGTGAGGGCCAGGCGCGGCAGGTGCTGCATCAGGCGGTCGAGCATTTGCGCGGCCATGTGCCGGTGTTCGGCGAGGGTCGCAGGTTCGGTCAGGGTGACGATGTCGCGCCAACTGAAACGGGTCAGGCGCTTGGCCGCCAGTTCGGCGCCGAACGGCCGCGCAATCAACGTCCACACAAAGGCAAACAACAAACCCACGGGGCCGGCCAGGTTAACGTTGGCGAAGTTCAGGAAGTCTGCGTCATAGGCGCCCTGAATGCTGATGAACGAGGAGGTATTGACCAGCGTCAGCAGCATGCCGAGGTAGAAACGCGGCTGCACGGTGAGCGTGCCAATGCAGATAAACGGCACGGCAAACGCCAGCACCAGCATCGGAAAATCATGCAGGTTAGGCAGCACCAGAAACAGATAAAGACTGGCGAACAACACCGACATTGCGGTCCAGAAAAAGAACCGGTAGATCTGCGGCGCCGGGTCGTCCATCGAGGCAAAAAAACTGCAGGCCACGGCGGCCAGGATCACCGCGCTGCCGCCGTCGGTCCAGCCCAGCAAAATCCACAGCACTGAGGCGACGATGATCGCGGTAACGGTGGAAAACGCCGAATAGAACATCAAGCCCCGGTCGAGAAATGGCGTCAGCCGGCCCAGGCGCCAGTGGCGGTACACCGCGCGCCAGGTGTCCTGGCTTTCGCACTGGATGGCGGCCTGCAGGCTGCGACAGTCTTGCCACAGATCGATCCACTCGCCGAGGCGATACAGCGCGTTGGAGTACAGCAACGTGTGGCGATCATCCAGCGCTTCGCCTTGGGGCTGCAGGGCATCGACCTGATCCCGCAGCACGCGCCAGCTTTCCAGCGGGGCGGTTTCAACGGTGCTTTCCAGCCACTGCCGGCTTGCCTCCAGCACCGGCGTGAGTCGGTCGAGAAACTCCGGCGCGCGGTGTTCGACGGCGTACAGGGCGTCGTCGAGCGCATCCACCACGGGCAGCAAGTGAATCATGCGCCCGCGCAGTTCCTTGGTGTTGCGGACGGTCTGCGGCCGCGCGCCTTCGTGGGGCAACTGGCCGATCATCAATTCCAGGGTGTTGAAGGTGGCGACCATGCCGCCGCGCAAGGTGCTGACCTCTTCCGGCTGCACGTTGCGCGTCAAAAACCGCAGGCTGTAGACCTGGGCATCGGCAAACCATTTGGTCACCGAGCCATCGAACACCGGCATCAGGCGCCGCGGCCAGAACATCGCGCCCACCACCGCCGCGACCGCGATGCCGAGAAAGATCTCCTCGGTGCGCGCCTCGGCCACATCCCACACCGCCAGCGGGTTATCCACCACCGGCAAGGCGATCAGCGGCAAGGTGTAGCCGGCCAGCATCAGCGCGTAGTTATTCGCGGTACGCAGGTGCATGGACAGGAACAGCAAAATGCCCGTCCACAACGCAATCACCACCACCAGCACGTACGGCGCCTGCACAAACATCGGCACAAACACCACCGCCGCCGCTGCACCCATGAAGGTGCCGATGGCGCGGTACAGCGCCTTGGAACTGGTAGGACCGACAAACGGACTCGAGACGATATACACCGTGGCCATCGCCCAGTACGGACGTGGCATTTGCATGAGCATGGCGATGTACAACGCGATCATTGACGCTGCGAACGTACGTACCCCGTAGAACCAATCGCGGGCTGGCGGAAAACCGGTAAAAAATCCGTTCAAGGCGATGCAACCCCAGCCGCTTCGAACGCCCGCAGCACGCGCAGAGCGGCTTCAAGGTCGCTGTGGGCAATGTCCACCAGCACTTCCTGACGCAGGCGCACCAGCTGCGCTTCCACCGCTTGCACCAGCTCGCGGCCGCGCTCGGTGAGGCTCAACGCCTTGGCGCGACGGTCATGCACGTCTTCGGTCCGGCACACGTAGCCGCCGCTGCACAGCTGGTCAAGCAGGCGCACCAACGACGGGCTTTCCATGCCGGAGGCCTGGGCGACTTTTACTTGGTGCACACCGTCGCCCAAGCGGCCGATCATCAACAAGGGCACGGCGCAGGCTTCGGAAATACCGTAGCTCACCAGCGTGGTCTGGCAGATTTTGCGCCAATTGCGGGCGCCCACCACCATGCTGCTGCTGAGGTTCATCTGGAGTTGTTCGAGGGTATGAGGCACTGGATTGTTCGCATACAGTTAGTTTGCTAACTATCAATATGGTGGATGCGTCCAAAGCAGTCAAGTTTTGAAACAAATTTGTGATGGGTGGCGCGGGGTGCTGTGGGCAAGTAAAGCGGGTTTGAATGGGTGTGCTGGTTTTTCCACTTTGGCTCCCACGTTGGATCAGCGTTGGCGTCGCACCTGAAGGTCATCGGTACAAGCCGTCGGCAAAATCCCAACGCCGCTGAGGCCGATATTTTTACCCCTCACGCCCCGTGCGCAACAACACACTCAGCTGATCCACCACTTCCGCCCAATCGGCATCCTCTAAAATCTCTTCGCGCAAAAACGCTCGCTGACTGGCCGTCCAGAAAAACGCATCCGCCAGATGCAGCTCAGGCTTGAGCGGTGAATGAACGGTCACAAACTGCTCGATACTCACCGGGTCATCCGGCAGCCCCAGCTGTTTGAACAGTGACGGCAAGCTGTGCACAGGCGATTCCATGGTGGGTTCCTACGAAGACCATTCCTGTGAGTCTAGCCCAGGCGCCAGCCAGGCCAACAACCGCGTGACGCACCGCTGTGCCATCAACGAAGTCGTCAACCCGCTTAGTGGTTTCCAAGGGATTGGCCCCGGAACAGGCGTTGCGGGCATGTACTTGATACCGATGCTTGATTAACGGCAACCCTCGGGCTGCGAGGGCTCTGGCCCGCGACACAGCACAAACAAGCGCGCCCGTGCCCCGCCGCCGTCCTGCTGCAAAAGCTGGCGCCAGTCGGCAGGAATCGGCGCGAACTCATCCGGCATTTCCGTGCTGCTGATCAGCCACACGCGGTGCGTATCGGCCGGCAATGCCGACAAACGGTCCAGGTAAATACGCCCGCCGTCCTGATCCACCAACGTGCCGAAACCGTAGGCGTTCGGCCGGGTCGGCGTGCCGTCGGGTTTGGGGGGCGTGTAGAGCTGCAATTGGGCGTCGGTTTCGTCGTAATACACGTAGGGCAAGTACCACAGCATATCGCTGAGGACGATGCGGTCGTCTTCCTGATAGTTGCGGTTAACGAACTCCACCGGCACGTTGAATTGATCATGCGCATCCACGGTGGCGTTGTTCTTCAACCCCAGCAGTTCCACACCCACGAACAACACAAACAACGCCGCGCCCAACCATGCCAGGCGTTTGGGCAGGCGGTCGATGGCCAGGGCCATCAGGATCGGCAACCCGAGTGCGTAGACCGTGAGGTAGCGCTCGATAAATACCGGGGAAATGAAAGAGACGCCGTATACCAGCAACAGCGGCAGCAGAAAAAACAGCGCCAGCAGGCATGCCGGGCGATACCGCTCACGATCACGCCAGGCCGCGATGCCCACGACGGCGATCAGCAGCAGCGGGAACAGCCAGAACAGCGGCGGCCAGAAGCCGATGCCTTCATCCTGAAGCATGAACTGCCAGACCATCGACGGCACGGAAATCAGCGAGACCGGGTCTTCCCAGCCAATATCACCGCCAACCTTGAGCTGTTCAATGTGCTGCGTCAGGTCCAGCAGGTTCGGCAGCCACGGCAGGTACAACACCACAATGAGCGCATTGGCGCACCACCACGACGGGCGAATGATCAAGCGTTGGCCGGGCGCCTGTGAGCGGCACAACACGCCCAGGTACGCCCAGTGCACCAACACGCACAGCGCAGTGAAATAGTGGGTGTAGAATCCGGCCGCCATCAGCACTACATAGACGGCCAGATAACGCGTGCGCCCGGGCTGTCGCACCCAGTACACCAGCGCCAGCGTGGCGCCCAGCAACCACACGGCCAGCAGGGAGTACATGCGCACTTCCTGGCTGTAACGCACCGCCGTCGGAAACAACGCCAGCAGCACACCGGCCAGCACCGCCGCACGACGCGTGGACAGCTGTCGCGTGAGCCAGATGCCCAGCCCCACCGCCGCCGCGCCGGGCAGAGCACTCATGCCGCGAATCGACCAGATACCATCGCCAAACAGCTCGATCCAACCGCGCAGCATGAAGAAGTACAGCGGCGGGTGCACATCATGGGCGGCGTGAAACCACAGGTCCTCCATGGCGTATTCGCTGAGCAGCAGGCTCGACGCTTCGTCGCCCCAGATCGCTGAAGCGGTCAGGCCATAGAAACGCACGGCCATGGCCAGCGCCAGAATCGGCACCCACCACAACCGGCTGAGCCAACCGGCGCCTTCCCAGGCGCCCGAGAGGCGATTGACCGCGTGAAATGCCCCAACTTTGTCGTCTTGCTCTACCACAGACCGTCGCACCTCAATTCCCCTGATACTGCCCGTTTCCGGGAAAAACCTGCACATGCGCAAACAAGCGCCACTCTAGGACAAAAGCCCCGTTTTCGCTCGCTGTTTTACAACCGTTGGGCGGCACGCTGCAGCACTTGACTGGTACCTGATGGACCTGCGACTGCGCCTGGGTTTCGCTGAGCATTGCCACGACCAAAAATCGGACAAATCAGCAATTTGTGTAGGCCTTCACCGAAGCGGCTGTCGGATCAAGCTATGATTAGCACCCTCCAAGGACTCAGGATCAAGGACACGTCATGCGCATCGGTTTTTTGTCACCCCTGGCACTGGCCCTGCTTGCCGGCATTTCCCTACCGGCCCAGGCCAGTTCGGACGACTCGTGTTACCCCGACTGGCGGGTGTCGCGTGACACGCTGGACCCCTGCAACAATCTGCCGTTCCTGAGCCCTGGCAATGACAGCCGGGCCAACCTGCGCTTGTTGCTGGCCGACAAGAAAGCCGCGCCGCTGACGCCCAATGCCTTGAGCGAAGATGACCTGGCAGAGGGTTTTGGCCCGGTGCCGTTCCCGGTATATCGCCTTGTGCCGCGTGGCGAAGCCGAGCCCGCCAGCACGCCCGACACCCCCAAAACCTCGCCGCTCGATGCACTGCTTGAACCGCTGGGCATCAAGCGCGACGACGCTAAAGCTGCTGGCGATGCGTTCCTCAATGGCGAGGGCAGCCGCTGCCGCAGCAACGACGACAACAGCGCCGCCGCCTTTATCAGCCAGGTGGTCAAAGCCGACATGCCGGCCGCCGAACGCAATCTGCTGGTGAAGGCGCGCCTGCAATTGCTCACCACCTGTGAATGGACAGGCCCGGTGGTGGAGCCGTCGCAAGATATCCAGTCGACCGAAGGTCAGTTGTTTCGCACGTACCTGCAAGCCGCCGCCGATTTCTACGCAGGTCGTTTCACCGACTCCGGGCCTGGCTTCGTCGCCACCCAGAACGCCGCTTCGCCCTGGCTGAAAGAAACCGCGCTGTACATGACCGCGCGCAACGCACTCAACCAGGGCCAGGCCAACACCTATGACGAAGACGGCGTGCCGCACCTCGACCGTGTGGATAAACCCGCGCTTGCCGAGGCCGAAAAGGGTTTCGATGCTTATCTGAAAACGTATCCACAGGGCGAGTACAGCGCCTCCGCGCGCGGCTTGCTGCGCCGGGTGTACTGGCTGGCGGACGACAACGAAAAACTCGCCGAGGCCTTTGCCTGGCAACTGACTCAGGCTACCGACGAGCAGCGCAATGTGTCGGTGGATGAATTGGTCGAAGAGGCCGACCTCAAGCTGTTGATGGTCAATAGCGACACGGTCAAGACGCCGATGATCCAACTCGTCAGCGACCTGATGGTCATGCGTGGCGGCAACCAGCCGGCCCTCAGCCGCGCAGACCTTGAGAAGCAAAAAGCAGCGTTTGCCGATGAGCCAGCGTTTTACGACTACTTGTTAGCCGTGAGCGCGCTGTACGTCGAGCATCAACCGGATGCCGCCTTGAAGCAGTTGCCGCACAGCGTGCCGTCGAGCCTGAACTACTTCGCCTTCAGCCAACAAACCCTGCGCGCCCTGGCGCTGGAGGCCAAACAAGACTGGAAAAGTGCACAAGACCTGTGGCTGCAACTGCTGCCGCTGGCCACATTGGCGCTGCAACGCGACCAGTTGGAGTTGGCCCTGGCACTCAACTATGAACGCAGCGGCCAGCTGGCCAAGGTGTTCGCCGCCGATTCGCCGATCAGCGCCAAGCAAGTGCGTTATATCCTGCTGCGCAACGTCGCCGGGCCTGACTTGCTGCGCCAGCAGATCGCCAAGGCCGAGGATCCGGTCGAGCGCCAGACCGCGCAATTCGTGCTGCTTTATAAAGACTTGCTGCGCGGCCAGTTCGCCACCTTCGCCGACGACCTCAAGCAACTGCCAACGCCGGCCCCTGAAGACAAGCTGGGCACCAGCCTGGGCTATGTCTACAGCGGCGGCCAGAGCTTGAAACTGTTCCAGTGGAACGGTGAAAAAGCTGAATCCGGCTACAGCTGCCCGGCCATCGCGCAAACCGCCGCCACGTTGCAAACCGACGCGAAAAACCCGCAAGCCCTGAACTGCTTCGGTGAGTTCATCTTGCGCAATAACCTCGACGGCATGCCTCTGGAGCAGACACGCGCCGCCGGCAGCCTGGGCAGCACCGCGTCGCAATTTCCAGGTGAAACCTTCTCGCGGCTCAACGGCTACAAGCAGGTGATCGCCAACGCCAAGGCGCCGAAGAACGACAAAGCCTACGCACTGTTCCGTGCCATCAACTGCTATGCACCGGCCGGCTACAACAGCTGCGGCGGCGATGACGTTGAACCGGCCGTGCGCAAGGCCTGGTTCCGCCAGCTCAAAAGCGGCCTCGCCGACACCCAGTGGGGCAAATCGCTGCAGTACTACTGGTGAAGCACCTGTGGCTCGGCTTGCTCCTGCTGGCAAGCCCGGCCTTTGGCGCCGTGGATGCTCGCGACTACGACGCCTTCTGGTTGTGGAGTGGCGTCACCCCGCAACCGGTGCTTAAACAGGCCAACACCCTGTACATCCTGCAAGGCCAGATCAATTCCACCCGCCGCGCCCCCGAGCGCGGCGTGCAACTGATCGCCCAGGGCCTGGGCATACCACGCCTCACCCGGGGCGAAGTCTGGGTGGTCTACCGCGCCCACACCTTGCACTGGCCAGAACAGGTCTACACCCAACTGCTCGGCCAGGTGCAGCGCTGGCGCGACGCGGGCAACCCGGTGGTCGGCATTCAGATCGACTTCGACGCCCGCACTCAATACCTGCACGAATACGCCGACTTCCTGCGCGACCTGCGCCACCGCCTGCCCGCCGACTTGAAGCTGAGCATCACCGGGCTGATGGACTGGAGCAGCAACGCCGACCCAAGCGCCATCGCCCAGCTCAAAGGCGTGGTGGATGAAGTGGTGGTGCAGACGTATCAAGGGCGCCACAGCATCCCGGATTACGCCGCGTATTTACCGCGCATGAACCGGCTGGGGCTGCCATTCAAGGTGGGGTTGATTCAGGGTGGGGTGTGGGAGGCGCCGGGGTATTTGAAGGGGAATGAGTGGTTTCGCGGGTATGTGGTTTTTCTGCAGAATCCGTGATCCACGCACGGTTTCCATATGGGAGCGGGCTTGGCCGCGAAGGCGATGGGTGACGCCACAACGATGCCCCCTCCTAGACCGCCTTCGCGAGCAAGCCCGCTCCCACAATTTGACCGAGCTCGACTGTAGAACCGTTATCGCCCAGCGGTTTGCAATGGATACACCGACTCCCAACCGCCACCCAACGCCTTATACAACCCAACCATGGCCAGCGACACGCCGGTGGAGCTTTCAACCCATTGCTCTTGCGTCGCGAGCAGCGCGCTTTGCACCGTGAGCACATTGACGAAATCCACCACGCCTTCGACGTACTGCTGCTGCGCGGTGCTCAGCGCGATCTGGTTCTGGCGCACCGCTTCGGCGAGGCTGTCGCGGCGCAGTTGGCTGGCGTTGTAACGGGTCAGCTGGTCGTCAATTTCATGCCAGGCGCGCAGCACGGTTTGCTGGTAGGCCAGCGCAGCTTCCTGTTGCTGCGCTTCACGCAGGTTCAACATGCCCTGCAGACGCCCGCCGTTGAACAGCGGCAAGCTGAATTGCGGGCCGAAGGCGAACGCGCGCGAGCCCCATGAGCCGAAATCCGACAGTTGCAGGGCCTGGGAGCCGAGGCTGCCCGACAGCGTGATGCGCGGGTAGAAGTCACCCTTGGCCACGCCGATAGTGGCGGTGGCCGCGTGCAGGCGCGCTTCGGCCTGACGGATGTCGGGGCGACGTTCAGCCAACTCGGACGGCAAACCGATGGCGACCTGGCGTTGGGTTTGCGGCACGGCGGCGTCCTTGGACAATTGCGCATGCAGGGCTTGTGGCGGCTCGCCCATCAACAGGCTCAGGGCGTTGATCAATTGGTCCTGGCGCTGCTGCAGATCCGGCAGGCGCGCTTCGATGGCGGCCACTTGGGCAGCCGCTTCGGCCACGTCCAGGTCGGTCGCCACACCGTCGGCCAGGCGCAGTTGCGAGAGTTTGAGGCTGTGGCGCGCCACGTCGAGGTTCTGCTCGGTGACGGCGCGGGTGTTCTGCACGCCGCGCAACTGGATGTAGTCCTGGGCGGTTTCGGCGAGCACCGACAACAGCACGGCGCGGCGGTCGTCTTCGGCAACTTGCAGGGTGGCGTCGGCGGCTTCGGTTTCGCGTTTTACACGGCCCCAGAAGTCCAATTCCCAAGCGGCAGAGAAGCCCATGTCCCATTGGTTGAACGCCGAACGGCCATTCTCGCCGGAGGGATCATTCAAGCCCTTAGCGCTGTTGCGCTCACGCTGATAACCACCGGTGGCGTTGACGTTGGGATAACGCTCGGCGGTGGTTACCTGGCGCACGGCGCGGCTTTGTTGCAGGCGGCTGCTGGCCAGTTTCAGGTCGAGGTTATCGGTGAGCGCACGGCGTGTGAGGGCCGAGAGTTGCGCGTCGTGGAACACGTCCCACCAACGCTCCTGCAAAGGCTCGGTGACGGCGCGGCTGGCGGCTTGGCGCCCTTGGGGCTCGCCCCATTGCGTGATGTGCGGGCCTTGCGGCCGCTGGAAATCCGGGCCAACGGTACAGGCACTGAGGCTGATGAGGCTCAAGGTAAGCCAGGCAAATTGTTTCATTGCTGGGCCACCTCACGTGGCTGCGCGACAGGCTGAGTGTCGACGCTGGCCTCCACCGACATGCCGACACGCAAGCGCTCGGTCAGTGGTTGATTGGGTTCGAGCACGATTTTCACCGGAATGCGTTGCACCACCTTGGTGAAGTTGCCGGTGGCGTTGTCGGGCTTGACCGAGGCGAACGTCACGCCCGTGGCGGGTGCGAGGCTTTCCAGATGACCCTTGAGCAGTTCGCCGTCGAGGCTGTCGACGCGCACCTGCACGGCTTGGCCGGCGTGCATATGCCACAACTGGGTTTCCTGGAAGTTGGCCACCACATAGGCCTCGGCCAAGGGCACCACGGCGAGGATCTTGCTGCCCGGCGTCACATAGGCGCCCACCCGTACCGCGCGCTCACCGACCATGCCATCCACCGGCGCGACGATGCGCGTGTAAGAGAGTTGATAGCTGGCCATTTCGAGCGCTGCCTGAGCACGCTTGAGTCCACCTTCGGCGGCATCGCGCTGGGCGGTGAGGATTTCCACCTGCTTGCGCTCTGCCGCCAGCACCGCCGTGGCATTGGCCAGGCGCGCGGTGGCCTGGTCGATGCGGGTCTTGGCTTGCTGGGCGTTCTGCACGGTGCCCGCGCCTACACCGGCGAGGTGGTTGTAGCGGTTCAGTTCGTGTTCGGCAAAAGCCACTTCGGCACGGTCCGCCGCTACGGTGGCCTGGGCCTGGGCGATCACCGAGCTTTGGCGTTCGAGGGTCGCGGTGGCGTTTTTCAGTTGGGCCTGGGCGACGAGCGTGTCGGCATCGGCCGCCTGGGCGGCGGCGCGAAAATCGCGGTCGTCGATCAACGCCAACAGCTGGCCGGCCTTGACGCGCTGGTTGTCTTCCACCAGCACTTCCTTGATAAAACCGGCCACGCGCGGCGCCACCAAGGTGAAGTCGGCGGCAACGAAGGCGTCGTTGGTGGTCTGGCGCTTGCTGCCCAACAGGCCGGGCGCGACCAGATAAACCAGTACACCAACGGCAAATACAGCAATAACGGCAACGGCAATTTTGTCTTTGCGTTTCATGAGAAATCCTTTTGGCTAGGTCGGTGCGCGCGGTGGAAAAATTCGCGTCGGCATCCAGAAAATCAGCAGAATCAACGCCACCGCGACGGCGGCCATGACGTAATAAAGGTCCGAAGAAGTCAGCACCACGGCCTGCTCGTGCAGGCGGTGCGCCAGGCCCGGCGCGTCGCCGTCGGCCAGGGGCGAGTTGCCCAGGCGGTCCACCAACATGGTCGAGTGAAAGTGCAGACGCTGGGTGGTCAGCACATCCAGCACGGCGGTGGCGACCACGGCGGCCAGGCCTTTGACGGTGTTGAACCACGCCGAGGCGAATGGCCCGTCCATCGGTTGGATGCTGCCAGTGGAGAGCATCAGCAGCGGCAGCACGGCCATGGGCTGACCAAAGATTTGCAGCAGGTAGAGGCCGTAAAAATCATCCCGGATCCACTCCGACGTCAGGTGCGAGCTGCCCACACAGCACAGCACCAGCATGCTCAAGCCAATCCCCAGGACCCAGCGGCAATCGACCCAGCGCAGGTTGCACAGCGCCGCCACCAACGGCAGCGCAACCAACTGCGGCAACGCCATCAGCAACATCACCGGCGCCGTTTGCAGCGGCCGGTAACCCTGAACCTGGGCGAGGAAACTCGACGGGATGATGATGACCGACGTCAGCACCATCAGCACGCCTGCCAGCACGATCAAGGCAAACGCCAGGTTGCGCAGGCCGAGCATCTGCAACTTGAAGAACGGAATCGGCTGCGACCATTCATTGATCAGAAACAGCACCAGCAACAGCGTGCCGCCGCTGAGCAGGAAGGTGATCAGGCCGGACTCGAACCAGTCCAGGCGATTGCCCTGCAACAAGCCGATCACCAGCATGCAGATCGCCGGGAAACCCAGCAGCAAGCCGCGCCAGTTGAACTGCTTGAAGCGCTCCAGGCGCACCGGGTCTTGTGGCAAGCCGTAGGCCACGGCGGCCATCGCCAGCAGGCACGGCGCGACGATCTGCCAGAACGCCCATTGCCAGCCGACGTACTCGGTCCACAGCGCCGCCAACGGCGTGCCCAGGCTTGGGCCGAACGTGGCGGTGAGTGCGTAACCCGCCAGGCCATACAGCTTGACGTTGGCCGGCAGGAAACGTAGCGCCACGGTCATCAGCATCGGCGGCAACGCGCCACCGGCCAGGCCTTGCACGGTGCGCAGCACCAGCAGGGTTTCGTAGTTCGGCGCAAACGGGCACAGGATGCCCAGCACGGTGAACAAAGCGATGGCACACAGTGTGAAGCGGCGCAGGGAAAACGTCACCGAACACCAGGGCGCGAAAGCCATGGCCGCCACGGAGGTCGCCGTGTACGCCGCGACCAGCCAGGTGCCTTCGTCAAAACCGATGTACAGCGCACCACGGATATCGGCGAGGGCGACTTTGGTGACCATCTCGTTGAGACCGGACACCAGCACCGCCAGCAAGACGCCGACCAAGCCAATGATGATGCGCGGGCCGAACACGGGCGGGTTGAGCGCAGTGGGTTTGGCTGCAGCCTGGAGGGCGGGGGCAGCGAGGGAGGTCATGGACAGGTAACTCGGGATTAGAAATACCCGAGCAGTTTAATCAGGCACACCCATAACAAAAAGTTACTTGCCGGAAGCTTATAAGTGCGTCAGACGCAATCCTCAGGGGCACTGCTGATCTCTGTGGGAGTTGGCTTGCCTGCGATAGCGGTGGGTCAGGCAATGAATCCCTACACAGTCAGACCGCCATCACAGGCAAGCCAGCGCCCACATTGATCGAGTGAATCTCAGCTGGGTTGGGCTTCCAGCCAGGTGGCATGGCAGCTTTCGCGCATGGTTTCGCGCAGCCACTTATGGGCAGGGTCTTTGTCGAAACGCGGGTGCCAGAATTGGGCCAGCATCAGCGTCGGCAGGGAGATCGGCAACTGGAATGCGCGCAGGGGCAGCTTCAGGCGATTGGCACTCAGCAGGGCTTCCTTGGGCACCGGCAGCAGCAGGTCAGAATCGGGCAGCATGAACATCGCGCCATGAAAGCCTGGGGCGATCATGGCCACGCGGCGCTCCAGGCCCAGGGCATTGAGCGCGTTGTCGATTGGCCCGCGGGCGATGCCGCGTCGCGAAATGCTGATGTGGGAGTAGCTGGCAAACCGCGCGGCGGTGATTTCTTCGTCGAACAGCGGGTGGTCCTCGCGCGCAAGGCCCACAAAGGTGGTGGAAAACAGGTTCTGCACCTTCACTTCGGGGCTGGATGGCATGGAATTACTCACCCGCAGGTCCAGCCGACCTTCGCGCAATGCCTCGTCGTCGGTATCGCCTTCAGGCACGAAACACAGCTCGCACTGCGGTGCCATGCGTTCCATGGTGTCGAACAGCCGACCGCCATACACGCCGACAAAGAAGTCATTGGCCCGCACGCTGAATCGCCGGCGCAAGGTGCTGAGGTCAACCTGGTCTGCCGAGCGGAACAACAACGCCGCCTGCTCCACCACGTTGCGCACCTGACCTTGCAACTGCAGCGCCTTGGGTGTCGGCACCAGGCCACGCCCGGCGCGCACCAGGATCGGGTCGCCCACCGCTTCGCGAATACGCGTGAGGGTGCGGCTCATGGCCGCCGGGCTGAGGTTCATGCGCCGCGCGGCGCCGACCACGCTGCCTTCATCAAGTAAGGCGTCGAGGGCGACCAACAGGTTCATGTCCGGTAATTGCATGCCAAGCACTCGTGATCGTTGGGGAGTGAACTGCACGCAATCCTAGCAGGCTTTACAGGTAACGCTTGAAGGTGCGCGGCAAGTAGTCCGCGTAGGCAGCCTTGGGGTGAGCCTGGCACTGGCGCACGATGTCTGGCAGGGCTTTTTCCAGTTCGTCGGCCTTGGCCAGGCCTTGTTTGTAGTCACTTTTACCGCTGAGCGCGGGGAACATCACCGCAACGCGGGTGATGGCAAAGCTCTTGATATCGATCAGCGGGCGCGCGGGGTAATCGCGACGGAACTGGCTGACTTCTTCGGTCAGCGCGCTGCAGGGTTGAAACAGAGTTTGCGTAAACGTCAGTTGAACCGTTTTAGGGCTGGGCGGTTCAGGCGTGAAGATCATGTCGTTATGCGCCTCAAGCACCGCTGGGCGGTCGGCACTGACCGTCCAAGGCTTGAAACGCCACAGCGTCGCCGCGGCCACGGCGGCTTCGCCAAAGGCCGGCTGGGTGGCGGAGAGCGCCTTTACATCACTGACCGTGCCGTCGCTGTGAATCTTCAAGCTGATGCGCGCATGCCCCTGGGTGCTGATCAGGCTAGAAGGGTAAAGCGGCTTGGGCATGGCCACCGCGTCGGGCGTAAATTCGGCAAACACCGAGGTCGAGAACAACAAGGCCGCCGCCAGTACAAAACACCGCATCGTCGTAAATCCTTTTACCGCGCATGCCTGACGCCAGGGCGACGTCAGGTTCGGACGGCATTATCAGAGCTCGCGCCGATAAAGAACAATGACTCCTGTTTGAACCGGGGGGTCTGCCACCCTATTAGTATCAACGCTGCATGCCCCAGCGCTTCACCGTCAGCCGCTCAAAGGTGTTGAACACCAGATTTTCGACCAGCAACCCGATGAGGATAACCACGGCCAAGCCGGCAAACACCTTGTCGGTGTACAGCTCATTGCGGTTCTGGAAGATGTACCAACCCAAACCGCCCTTGCCGCTGGTGGCGCCGAACACCAGCTCGGCGGCGATCAATGTGCGCCAGGCAAATGCCCAGCCGATTTTCAGGCCGGCAAGGATCGACGGCAGCGCCGCCGGGATCAGGATGAACAGCACAAAACGCATGCCCTTGAGGCCGTAGTTGCGGCCGGCCATGCGCAGGGTTTCAGACACGCCAAGAAACCCCGAATACGTGTTCAGCGCCAAGGCCCACAGCACCGAATGCACCAGCACGAAAATCAGGCTGTTCTGCCCCAGGCCGAACCACAGCAGGGCCAGCGGCAGCAATGCGATGGCCGGCAGCGGGTTGAACATCGAGGTCAGTGTACTCAGCAGGTCGCGGCCAAGCTGGGTCGAGACCGCCAGCGTAGTCAGGGCAAACGCCAGCACGATGCCGATCACATAGCCCTTGATCAGCACCGCCAGCGAGATGCTCACTTTGCTCAACAACTCACCGCTGAGCAGGCCGTCGAATAACGCTTGAGCGGTCTGCAAAAAGCTCGGCAGCAGCAGGTCATTGTTCTGGTAACGCGCGACTGCCTCCCAAAGGATCGCCAACACGATCAGGATCAGGCCCTTGCGCAGCCAGCCTTGCTGCCACAAGCGTTGGCGCAGCGGCAGCTCGCGTTCAACGGGGACGCTGAGCAGCGGTTCGAGGTGTACTTCAAATTCCTGGCGCATAGGTCGGCCCCTTAGTAAGCGATGCGGATATCGGCGAAACCCAACTCACGTTCGGCCTCGGGCGCTTCATCGAACAGCAGGCGATGAATGCGCCGCGCCGACGCCTGGAATTCCACACCGCCAAGGCTGTGCAGGTCGTATTGATGGCTATGGATTTCCGCCCGCACGCGCCCCGGATGCGGCGACAGCAACAGGATGCGATTTCCCACCACCAAGGCTTCTTCGATGGAATGGGTGACGAACAACAGCGTGAAGCGCACCTCTTCCCAGAGCAGCAGCAGTTCTTCCTGCATCTTGCGTCGGGTCAAGGCGTCGAGGGCGGCGAAGGGTTCATCCATCAGCAGGATTTTTGGCTGCATGGCCAGGGCGCGAGCAATCGCCACACGCGCTTTCATACCGCCAGACAAGGTGTGCGGGTAAGCATCGGCAAAAGCGCTGAGGCCGACTTTTTCGAGGTAGTACAGCGCACGCTCTTGGGCTTCGCGACGCTTTAAGGTTTTGGACGCCAGCAGTGGGAACATCACGTTCTGAATGACGGTTTTCCACGGCGGCAACTGGTCGAATTCCTGGAACACCACGATGCGGTCCGGGCCGGGTTGTTCGACCTTTTGCCCGAGCAGGCGAATCTCGCCTTCGCAGGGTTTGATAAACCCGGCGATGGACTTGAGCAAGGTGGATTTGCCACAGCCCGAGGGGCCGAGCAGCACGTAGCGATCAGCCGGGTCGATCTCGAAACTGACCTGATGGGTGGCCCGCACCACGCGCTCGGGGGTGCGGTATTCAAGGCTGACGTGGTCCACCGCCAATAGCGGCTGGGCGGTGTTCAGGTTGCTGGCCGCGTGGCCTTGCAGGGGCGCGTTCATTTCAACTCTCTTGCCGAGGACCAGTATTAGAAAGGCGCATCGCCCTGAATGGTGGTGCGAAACAGCTTGCGGCGCAGGTGGCTCGGGCAACCGGCGGCCAGGTGGATCAGCGAGCGGTTGTCCCAGAACACCAGGTCGTGGGGCTGCCACTGGTGGCGGTAGATGTTGTGCGGCAGCACGCTGTGGGCGTAGAGCTGAGCCAGCAGGTCGCGGCTTTCGTCTTCGGGCAGGCCGACGATGCGGGTGGTGAAACCTTCGCTGACGAACAGCGCCTTGCGGCCGTTTTCCGGATGAGTACGCACGATCGGGTGCACCACTTCGGCCACTTGGGCCAGTTGCTCAGGCGTCAGGGTTGGCCGCCAGTTGCCTTCGAATTTGGTTTCGCTGTAGCGCGCAGTGTAGGAATGCGCGGCGCTGCGGCCCTCCACCGCTTTGCGCAGGGGCTCGGGCAATTGGTCCCAGGCTTTGTGCATGTCGGCAAACAGCGTGTCGCCGCCTTCGGAGGGCAGCTCCTGGGCGTGCAGCATTGAGCCCAGGCTTGGCAGCTCTTTATAAGACAGGTCCGAGTGCCAGAACTTGCCCGCGTCACCCAGGCCGATGGATTGGCCGTTTTCGATGATGTTGGAGACGATCAGGATTTCCGGGTGGTTGGCCAGCAGGAACTGTTTGAGCACGTGGATCTGCAGCACACCGAAGCGGCGGCTGAAGGCGATCTGTTGTTCGGGGGTAATGCGTTGATCGCGGAACACCACGACGTGGTGATCCAGGTGCGCGCGGTGGATGCGCGCGAAGTCCTGATCGTTAACCGGGCGAGACACATCCAGGCCGACGATCTCGGCGCCAACGCTGCCGGGGAATGGGCGGATCTCGAAGGTTTGGGCGGTTACGGTCGCTGTTGGAACAGTAGAGGTGGCGGACATGAGGGCACTCCCGGTCGGACAGGGGAGTGACTTTATAGATATAAGAACGGGCGATTAAATACCGTTAGTGAATATCGATATGCATTAGGGTGGGGGTCTGTGGTGAAGCTGAGGGCGCCATCGCAGGCAAGCCGGCTCCCACATTTGATGGGTGTACACATTCAAATGTGGGAGCCGGGCTTGCCCGCGATGAGGCCCGTGCCGGCGCTGAAGATCAGCGCTCGTGCAACGCCTCGGCCCGCGCCTTGATGATCGGCTTGAGCAGGTAGCTCAGGATGCTTTTCTTGCCTGTGATGATGTCCACCGAGGCCACCATGCCGGGGATGATCAGCAGCGGCTTCTCATCGGTGCCCAAATGGCTGCGGTCGGTGCGCAAGGTGATCATGTAGTAGGTGGTTTTCTTGTCTTCGTCGGTGATGGTGTCAGCACCGATGCGTTCGAGCTTGGCCTTCAGCCCGCCATAGATGGTGTAGTCATAGGCGGTGAATTTGACGATCGCTTCTTGCCCAGGGTGCAGGAACGCGATGTCTTGCGGGCGGATCTTGGCTTCCACCAGCAAGGTGTCGTTAAGCGGCACGATTTCAACCATGTCGCTGCCCGGCTGGATCACGCCACCGACGGTGTTGACCAGCAGCTGTTTGACGATACCGCGCACCGGCGAAGTGACCAGCGTGCGGCTGACGCGGTCTTCGAGGGCGCGGCCAGTGGACTCAGCCTTGTTCAGCTCGGTGCGCGCTTCGTTGAGTTGGGTCAGCGCTTCACTGCGGAATTTGCCCCGGGTTTCGTCGATCTTGCGCTGCACTTCCTTGATAGCTGATTCGGCACGGGGAATCGCCAGGGTGGTAGCGTCCAGCTGCCCGCGGGTTTCCATTTCGGCGCGCTTGAGGCGCAGCACTTCCACCGGCGACACCGCACCCTGGGCCACCAACGGCTCGGACATGTTGATTTCCTGACGCTGCAGGGACAACTGGCTGCGGTACTGGCCTTGTTTGGAGGTGAACTCGCGCAGTTCCTGTTGACGCTGCACCAGTTGCTCCTGCAAACCGCCGACTTCGTCTTTCAACTGCTGACGACGGCTTTCATACAGCGAGCGCTCGTTGGCCGCCTGGCTTGGCGCGGCCTTGAGCACGTCGTCGGGAATATTCAGCGGGCGGTCATCCACCTGCGCGCTCAGGCGCTCGACGCGCAGTTGCATGGCCAGGCGCAAGGCTTCGGTTTCGCCGGCGTTGGAGACAAACCGCGTGTCGTCGAGGCGAATCAGCGGCGCGCCGGCTTCGACGATCTGGCCTTCCTTGACGAACAGCTCGGAGACGATGCCGCCTTCCAGGTTCTGGATTTTTTGCAGCTTGGACGACGGAATCGCCTTGCCGTCGCCGCGGGTGACTTCGTCGATGCTGGAGAAGCCCGCCCACACGACCAAAAATACGAAGAACGCAATGATCGCCCAAATGGTCAGGCGGATGACCCGCGGCGCATCTTCGATCAGTGCCTTGTTGACCTCAGGCAGCGGCTGGCCCTGCAACGAATCGGAGCCTTTGAAGTAGCGGCCGACCGCGCTTTTGATGGAGTTAAGCAACACTGATCTGCCCCTTTTTCAACGCTTCCATAACCACGGCTTTCGGGCCGTCCGCGAGGATCTGCCCACGGTCGACCACCAGCAGGCGGTCCACCAGCGAGAGCAGTGAGGCACGGTGCGTGACCAGCACCACGGTCTTGTTTTGCACCACGGCTTGCAGGCGTTGTTTCAAGCGTTCTTCACCGGTGTTGTCCATGGCGCTGGTGGGTTCGTCCAACAGCAGGATGGGCGGGTTGAGCAACAGCGCGCGAGCCAGGGCGACGTTCTGGCGCTGGCCGCCGGACAGGTTCTGCCCACGCTCGCCAACTTGCAGTTCATAGCCTTGCGGGTGCAGGCGCGCGAATTCGTGCACGCCGGCCAGTTCGGCGGCTTGCAGGACCATTTCGTCTTCGACATAACGCGCACCCGAGACCAGGTTGTCGCGCAGGGTGCCGGCCAGCAGCTGGATGTCTTGGGCGACGTAGCCGATGTTGTGGCGCAACTCGCTCACGTCGATCTGGCGTACGTCCACGCCGTCTACCAGCAAGGCGCCGGAGTCGGGCTGGAAAAGGCCGACGATCAGTTTGGCCAGGGAGCTTTTGCCCGAGCCGCTGCGGCCGATGATGCCGATTTTTTCGCCCGGCTTGATCACCAGGTTGATGTTTTTCAGCGCGGCGTTCTGTTGGTTCGGGTAGGTGAAGTTCAGGCCACGGCACTCGATGGCACCTTGCAGGGTGCGACGGCTCATCGGGCGTTCTTCGAAATTGCGCTCCTGGGGCAGCTCCATCATCTGGTCCACCGAGGTCATGGTGACCTTGGCTTGCTGGTAGCGAGTCAGCAGGCCCGACAGCGAGGCCAGCGGGCTCAGCGCACGACCACTGAGCATGTAGCAGGCAATCAGGCCGCCCATGCTGAGGTTGCCGTCGATGATCTGGTACACACCGAACACGATCATGATCACGCCGGCCAGTTGCTGGATCAGCAGGGTCATGTTCATCGACAGGCCCGACAGCAACTTCACGCGCAGCTCAAGCCGGCTGAGGGTGCCGATGGTTTGTTCCCAGCCGTACTGACGCTCGCTCTCGGCGTTGTTGACCTTGACCGCATCCAGACCTGCGAGGGTTTCGATCAGGCTCGACTGGCGCTCGGCAGCCAGGGCCATGGTCCGCTCCATGGTCGCTACCAACGGTTTTTGCAGGGCGTAGCCGATGCCCAGGGCAATCGGGAAAGCCAGCACCGGAATCCACACCAGGTGGCCGCCGAGGATGGCGATCACCAGGAAAATCAGCAGGGTGAACGGCAGGTCGATCAGGCTGGTGAGGGTCAGCGACGCGAGGAAATCGCGCAGGCTTTGAAACTCATGGATGTTCTGCGCGAAGCTGCCGACCCGTGCCGGGCGGTACTTCATGGACATGCCGACAATGCGCTCGAACAGCGTGGCCGAGATGATCAGGTCGGTCTTTTTGCCGGCGAGGTCCAGGCACAGACTGCGCAGGCTCTTGAGGACCAGGTCGAACAGGTACGCGCCGCCGATGCCCACGGCCAGCACCCACAAGGTAGATGTGGCCTGGTTGGGCACTACTCGATCGTAGACGTTCATCACAAACAGCGGCGCCGCCATGGCGATGATGTTGATCAGGAAGCTGGCGGCGATGGCGTCGGTGTAGAGCCAGCGCGAACGCTTGAGGGTGTCGCGAAACCACGAACGCGCTCGCGGGATCAGCGTGCCGTGGTTGACGTCGAATTTGTGCTGCGGCTGGGCGAAGAAGACTTTGCCGATGTAATCGTCGACCAACAGCTCGCGCTTGATCAGCACCTCACCGCCGTCGCTTTCGCTGAGCAGAATGCGCGCTTCGTCTTCGCCTTGCCAACCCACCAGCACGGTACTGCGACCGTCCTTGAGCAACAGGAGCGCCGGCAGTGCGATGGTCGGAATCTGTTCCAGCTTGCGTTGCAGCACCCGCCCTTGCAGGCCGGCACGCGCGGCTGCACGCGGCAGCAGCTCGGCACTCAGGCGCTGCGAGGGCAGCGGCAGGCCAGTGGTGAGCATGGCCGCGCTGGCCGGTTTTTGATGCAAGGCACAAAGCGCCAACAACCCGTCCAATAACGGGTCGTCGTGCAGCGTGCGTGGATCATGACTGAGATGAACTCGACTGACTTCGGATTCCACGCGCTGCACTCTCGACTAACAGATGGGGCTATAGGGGTGACTCAATTCATCCCAGGCAGTTGGACTTTTGGCTTCACGTCGTTCTGTACGACGGAGGCCATCGGTGCGACCACGCCCTGGCTTTTGAGCAATTCGCCCATGGTCGCCTTGATTCGATATTGAGTAAATAACTGAATGTTCTTGATCTCTTCCAAACGACGCGAAGCGGTGAACAATTCGTTCTCGCTGTCGAGCAAGTCGAGCAGGGTACGTTGGCCCAGGCTGAACTGCTGCTGGTAAGAGGTGCGCACGCGGGTGCTGTGATCCACGTACTGCTGGGCTACCGGCAATTGCGCGTTGGCGTTGTTCAGGGCGTTCCAGGCCAGGCCCAGTTCTTCGTTGAGTTGGCGCAGGGCGTTGTTGCGGATATCCAGTGCCTGGTTGGCCTGGTAGGACTTCGATTGCAGGTCGGCCTTGTTGCTGCCACCGGCGAACAGGTTGAAGCGCATGCGCACCATGGCTTCCCAACCGTTGCTGTGGCCGGCATCGCCGCCGACGTTGTTGTCGGCATTCGTGCCCAGCTCTGCATCAAAGCGCGGGTAGAAGGTGGACTTGGCAGCTTCGTACTGACTTTCGGCGGCGGAGATATCCGATTCGGCCGAACGCAGGACCGGGCTGTTGTCGAGCATCTGGCGGCGTGCTTCGTTGAAGTCAGCCGGCAGCATGGCTACAAACGGCGCCGGGCGCTCGAGCTGGTCGGGCATCTGGCCGACGGCGCTGAGGTAATTGACCTGGGAGTCGGCCAGGTTGGTTTGCTCGGTGATCAGGTTGTTGCGGGCCTGGGCCAGACGCGCTTCGGCTTGGTCCTGGTCGGCACCGTTACCGACGCCGCGCTGGGTGCGCAGTTTGATCTGGTCGTAAATGCGTTCGTGGTTGCGCAGGTTTTCTTCAGCCAGGCGCACGAACTCACGGCGTGTCAGCACATCCAGGTACACCTGGGCGACGGTCAACCCGGTGCGCTCGGAAGTACCCAGCAAGGAGTACGCGCGGGAATTGACGTTGGCTTGTTGGCGCCCGACTTCGCTGGAGGTGGCGAAACCGTCAAAAATCATCTGTTGCAGACGCAGGCTCGATTCGCCGCGGTTGTGGGTGTCCCACTGGTTGCCGTTCGGGCCGCTGGCGGCGCGCGTGTTGGAATCGTCGGTGCCTTCACGACCATAACCGGCGTTCAGGTCTACACGAGGCAAGTAACCACCTTGTGCAGCGCGCAGTTGGTAATCGGCGGCGATACGGCTGTTCACGCCGGCTTGAATTTCCGGGTGCACGTCTAAGGCCTGTTGCATGGCCTGGGGCAATGTTTGGGCTTGTACAAAACTGGCGGCGAGTACGAACGGTATTGCCTTGAACAGGTGCAAACGCATTTAAAAATTCCCCAGGACTTCTTGTCTCAAATCACAGCGATTCGGCCTCGCTGAGTCGGATAATGGCTACCGTAATGACCGTACGTCGGAAAGTTCAAAAAGCGGAACTGCTTCACACATGTAGGACGGTTCGCCGCATAAATATCAATGTGACATTACGGGGCCAATTGTTTAGGATGGCGACCAGAAGGTCAATAGTTTGGCATAAACTAGATAGCGAATAAATCTAGCCAATTATTTGACGCCAGTAAGTAATTAGACTACGCCCCCCTCCTGTTTGGCCCTCGCACCTGCGAGCGGCCGCATGGAAATCATCAGAAACGGATCGCCGGAGAAATCTTTAATGAGCAGTGTTGTTGCCATCGTCAAAAGCATTGTTGGTCAAGTTTTCGTTATTTCTCCGGAAGGGACACGCCGCGTCCTCGTTGAAGGTGATCGCCTGTTCGCGGGCGACCAGGTCGATACCGGCATGTCCGGCGCGGTCAGCCTGGAATTGGCCGACGGCCGCACGCTGGACCTCGGTCGGGATACCCAATGGAGCGCCGACATGCCGGACTCCAGCCTCGACCTGGCAGCAGCCACCGAGCAGGCCGCACCGTCGGTTGCCGAGCTGCAACAAGCCATCGCCGCCGGCGCCGACCCGACCACCGATCTGGAAGCCACTGCCGCAGGCGCAACCGCTGCCGGTAACGGCGCCGCGGGCGGCGGCCACAGCTTCGTTGTGCTGGACGCGACCGCAGGCCGCGTGGACCCGACCATCGGCTTCCCGACCGGCCCTCTGGGCCAGACCACGGCGACCCAAACCCAGCTCGCGGGCGCCCAAGGCTCGACCGACAACAGCGGCAACCTGGTGTTGCAGGCGTCCACCCTGTCGCTGAGCGCAACCCCGAGCATCACCGAAGCCGGCGGCGTGCTGACCTACACCGCCACGGTGACCCAGGCACCGTCCAGCAACCTGAACATCACACTGTCCAACGGCGCAGTGATCACCATCATTGCCGGCCAGACCACCGGCACCGTCAACGTACCGCTGGCGCCGAATGACAGCCCTTACATCGATCCAAGCCAGATCAGCGTCAACGTCACCGGCACCACTGGCGGCAACAACCTGGTACTGACCCTCGACCCTAATCCGGCCGTGACTCAGATTACCGATACCATCGACACCACTACCGTGACGCTGACAGCGGGTGGAACGGTGACCGAAGGCGGTCAGATCACTTACACCGCGACGCTGACCAATCCCGCACAGACGCCGGTGACGGTCACTTTGAGCAATGGCTCGGTGATTACCATCAAGGCGGGTGAGTCGGTTGGCACGGTGGTGGTGGATACGCCGGCTAACGACGTTTACAACAATGG
>Ga0153931_100039_pt1 | contig 72698 bp, 59 predicted proteins | sample TSNJ015MetaG_FD_104730 | JGI IMG/M metagenome (GOLD analysis project Ga0153931, IMG submission 104730) | Attine ant fungus gardens microbial communities from New Jersey, USA - TSNJ015 MetaG | ecosystem: Host-associated > Fungi > Mycelium > Unclassified | place: USA: New Jersey, Wharton State... | reverse complement strand
TATCCGGTACTTCGGGTTCCGATGACTGGCGTGCTCCAGTCGTTTAATTACGGCTGATCGTTACAAGCATCGACCAGCCCTGCTGGTCGATGTTGTTTACGCCCCTCCAGAATTTCGCGTGCGTTGAACCGCTTTGCGGTTGTCGACGAACGCCGCTGTACAGCACGAGGAACAAGGGATGTTCGCGCCGGCCAATGAAACCCACTTTGCCCTGACCATCGAAGGGCTCTCCGCCGATTTTCAGGTATTCACCCTGACCGGCCGGGAAGCCATCAGCCAGCCTTTTGTGTTCGAGGTGGAGCTGGTCAGTGAGCAGCCGTCGCTGGACCTCGAAACCCTGCTGCACAAACCGGCCTTTCTGCAGCTGTCGCCCGATGGCAGCGGCATCCACGGCCAGATCTACCGCGCCGCCCAGGGCGATTCCGGCAAGCGCCTGACGCGCTATTCGGTGACCCTGCGCCCGCAATTGTCGTACTTGGCGCACCGCGTCAACCAACGGATCTTCCAGAACCTCACGGTGCCGAAAATCATCGGCATGGTTCTCGAAGAGCACGGCATCCAGAGCAACGCCTACGAATTCAAGACCGGTTCGATCTATCCCGAGCGCATCTACTGCGTGCAATACGATGAATCGGACCTGCATTTCATCCAGCGTCTGTGCGAGGAAGAAGGTATTCACTACCACTTCCAGCACAGCGCTACAGCGCACAAGCTCGTCTTCGGCGATGACCAGACGGTGTTCCCGAAACTCAAGCCTGTGGCCTACCAGCAAGACTCCGGCATGGTCGCCAGCAACCCGGTGATCAAGCGTTTCGACCTGCGCCTGGAAACCCGCACCAGCCGCACCACCCGTCGCGATTACGACTTCGAAAAACCGCGCCTGACGCTGGAAAGCGAAAACCGCGGCGACGCCCTGCCCGATCTCGAAGACTACGACTACCCGGGCCGCTTCATCGACCGCGAGCGCGGCAAGCACCTGGCCAAACGCGCCCTCGAACGTCACCGCAGCGACTTCCAGCTCGCCGAAGGCAAGAGTGATCAGCCACTGCTGGTCAGCGGTCATTTCCTTGCCCTGACCGAACACCCGAAGGCCAAGTGGAACGACCTGTGGCTGCTCACCGAAGTCCTGCACGAAGGCAAACAGCCGCAAGTGCTGGAAGAGTCGGTGACCAGCGACACCACCGCACTCAAAGACGATTTCCATCAGGGCTATCGCAACCGCTTCCAGGCGACCCCGTGGGACGTGCCGAACCGTCCACCGCTGCGCCACCCGAAACCGCGCATCCTCGGCAGCCAGAGCGCCGTGGTCACCGGCCCGAAAGGTGAAGAGATCCATTGCGACCAGTATGGCCGCGTCAAAGTGCAATTCCACTGGGACCGCGAAGGCCAGGCTGACGACAAGACCAGTTGCTGGCTGCGCGTCTCCAGCGCCTGGGCCGGCGCCCAGTACGGCGGCATCGCCATCCCGCGTATCGGCATGGAAGTACTGGTCACCTTCCTTGAAGGCGACCCCGATCAACCGCTGATCAGCGGCTGCCTGTACCACAAGGAAAACACCGTCCCGTATGAGCTGCCGGCGAACAAGACCCGCAGCACCTTCAAGACCCTGAGTTCGATGGGTGGCGGTGGCTACAACGAACTGCGCATCGAAGACAAGAAAGGTCAGGAGCAGATCTTCCTGCACGCCCAGCGCGACTGGGACGAGAACATCGAGCACGACCAGAAGATCCGCGTCGGCAACGAACGCCACGACACCGTCGAGCAAAACAGCTACACCGAATTCAAAGCCGAAGAACACCACACCGTCTACGAAGACCGCAAAGTCGAAGCCCGCGCCAACGACCACCTGACGGTGGGCGTCAACCAGCACATCAAGATCGGCACCGGCCAGTTCATTGATGCAGGCCAGGAAATCCACCTGAGCAGCGGCATGAAAGTCGTGCTCGAAGCCGGCGCCGAGCTGACCCTGGTCGGCGGCGGCAGCTTCATCAAGATCGACGCCGGCGGCGTGACCATGAGCGGCCCGACGATCAACATCAACTCCGGCGGTAGCCCCGGCAGCGGCACTCCCGCCGCCCCGCTGATGCCCGGCATCCTCAAACAGGCCGACGCCGACAAGGCCGGCCAGGTCCTGACCCCGGCCCAGATCAACACCCTCAAACGCAACGCGCCGTTCTGCGAAGAATGCGAAAAATGCAAGGCAGGTGCCTGTGCCATCTGATCGACTGACACCCAAGGACTGGCTGGCACAACAGCCGCTGCAAAATGGCGAGCGCCTGTACCTGATCATCAGCGCAGCGAGCGATGCCGACGCGCTGAAAACCCTGTACCTGACCGAACCCACCGCCCAGCTCCTGCCAATCTGGGGCGGCACGCCCTACTCCACCTGGCAACCAGTGATGCCCTACGTCACCGAACTCAAACCGAACTCGGCATTCCTGCCCTGGATCGCCGAAACCGACGCCCTCGACTGGGGCTGGCTGGCCGTCTCACGCGCCGAACCGAACGACGTGTTCGAGCATCTGCGCAGCCTGACGCAGGTGAAGATGCCGGACGGGACTGAGGTGTTTTTCCGCTTCTGGGATGGGCGGCATATCTACCCGATTCTGAAGGGGCTTGGGGAGAAGGCTAGGGAAGTAATGCCGATGTTTGAGCGGTATTTGATTAATGGGCAGACGCTGGAGGTTGGGACACGGGTTTTGCCGAAGGTGAAGGATTGGCCGTGGTGGGAGGTGCCGAAGGATTTGCTGGATGGCTTAGCCAAGGACAACCCGACGACACTGATCAGCAACCTGATGCAGTGGCTGGAAGAAGACCGCCCGGACATTTACAACGCTTGGCCTGAGAACAACCTGAAGCTGAAAGTCAGCCGTTTCGTGCGCCGCCCGGATGCGCCGAAAAACCTTAAAGAAGCACTGTTAAACCACCTGATTCTGGAGCAAGGCTGATGGATCGCGTTGCCTTTGTTGACAACCAACTGAACACCTTCAAGGACAGTCTGAAGCTGTATCAGGAACAAACCAAAACCTGGTACGCAAGGGCCGCCGACAAGGCCAGTCGAGCCGCAGACCTGCCCTCCCTGCTAGGCATGGAGCGTGTGATCAAGGTTGGCGACACCAGTAAATCGGTGAGCATGACCGACGGTGATTTCTCCTCGAACGTGGCTCAGTGTCCTCTCAAAGGTCCATTGCTGATCGAAAGTAAATTCGAATCGGTCTACGACATCCCGATTGGCGACATCGAAGTCGAGATCGTCGCCGTGGAAGGTGGAGCGGTCAGCAAAGTCAAACTTGATGCCCAAGGCAAGGCTGAGTGGACCGGAGGTATTCCCGGCAAGTTCTATCAGATCCGCGTTCACAACGAAGTGACACCGGCGCAGATCGACGCCCTCTTCGGCTCCTACAGCGGCGTGACCGCTGATCTGGAAGGTTTCCTGCGTAGAGAGTGGGCCGGGTTCAAGCCGCAATGGTCGAACCTGTCAGCTTCGGGCACCGCGATGGCCATCGGCAATGGCATTCTTGAAGGTGGCTGGGAGGCCATCAAGGGTGTGTGGGATGGCATCAGTCTGGTGCTCGATATCCTGCAAGACCCGAAGAAATTTGCTAAGGATCTTGGGGCTGGTGCTGATGAGCTGATCAAGGTCGCCAAAAGCTCGCCAGATGTCATGAAAAAGGCCATGTTGCTAGCCAGTGACGAAGCCGCACTGTTCCTGCTGGTGCGCAGTGCAGTGATCTGGCTGGCCGGTTTGCCACCCATGAAGATGGCAGGCGACGTGGCGAAAATGACCACAGCGATCGTCGTCGGCATCGCGATCGACATCGTGATTGGTGTGGTACTGACCATCGCAGCCGAAGGCACCGGGATCATCTATCTCGCTGCCCGACTGAAGAAGTACGGTGAGTTGGTTCTCAACGCCGTCATCGGTTTCGTGAAGTCGTTGTTCAAGATCATCAACGGCTTTATGGAATACGTCGCGAAGTACACAGCGGTTGCGGCGCGGGGTGTGACGGCCAAGGTGAGGAATGGTATTTCAGAGTTGCGTTTTGACGGGAAGAAAAACGCCAAACTCGCGGATGGCAAAATAGCCGACGATGCCTCCAAACAGGCAAAAACGCCCGCCGACAAAAGCGCGGAACCGGCAGCCGACACTTGCACCAACGGATGCCCGGTTTCCATGGTTACCGGCGAAGAGCTGTTGACACTGACTGACGGCCAGCTTGACGGTCTGCTGCCGTTTGAATGGACCCGTCTCTACCGAACCAGTGCAGTGGAAATCGATTGTGGTCTGGGTTATGGCTGGAGCCATGCGCTGGCGCATCGCCTCGAGATCAATGGCGGCGAAGTCATCTGGACCGACCACGAAAACCGTTCGACCCCCTTCCCCCTCCCAAGCGAACAACGTCCGGCAATTACCAACAGCCTCTCGAAGGCCGCAATATTTCTTGGAGACGATCCGTCAGAACTGGTTCTGGCGCAGGCGGGCAAACGCCCATCGTTCTACCACTTCCGCTTCAACAGCAAAGGCACAACTCTGATTGCCATCAGCGACAGCTATGGCAATCGGCTGCACGTCACGCGCGATATTCACGGTCGAATCAAGCGCCTCGATAATGGTGCCGGTCGCGCCCTGCTGCTGCGCTACGACCGCAAACACATTATCGCTGTGGACTATCAACAGTTCCTGCCGGCGGACAACCTGGAAGATGCCTGGAACACCGTTCAAACGCTGGTGACATACAGCTATGACGCACAGCACCGTCTGATCGAAGCGAAGAACGCGGCCGGCGAAGCCGAGCGCTATCGCTACAACGAACAGCACGTGATTCTGGAGCGCCAACTGGCGGGCGGCGCAGCCTTCTATTGGGAGTGGGAGAACGAAGGCAAACTGTCTCGCTGCATCCGTCACTGGGCCAATTTCTCGCAGATGGAAGCGCACTACGCCTGGGACGATAAAGGCAGCGTAACGGTAACCAACGCCGACGGCAGCGAAGAGGTCTACACCCACGACGACCAGGCACGGCTGATCAGCAAGGTCGACCCGGACGGCGCCGAACACCTCAAGGCCTATAACGACAAAGGCCAGTTAATCGCGGAAAAGGATCCGTTGGGTGCCGTCACCGAATACCGGTACGACGACAACGGGCTGATGACTGCCGTTATCCCGCCGGAAGACGAAGCCACCACGTATGAATACATCAATGGTTTCGTCAGCGATGTTCATCGCGGCAAAGCCAGTTGGAAGTACCAACGCAACCGTCAGGGCGACATCACCCAGCAAATCGACCCGGACGGCAATGCCACGCTATACAGCTACGACGCCCAAGGTCGCCTGCTGGAGATCCGCCACCCCGACGGCAGCCGCCATCAACTCGGCTGGAACAACCTCGGCCAGTTACTGGAAGAGCGCCTGCCGGACGGCGGTCAACGCAAGTATCGCTACGACGCACTGGGTCGGCAAATCACCCGCCAGGAAGAATCCGGCGCCATCACCCAATACCAATGGGATGCGGCCAACCGCCTTGCACAAGTCACGCTGCCGGGCGGTGCAACACGTGCCTTCACCTACAACGCCTATGGCAACGTCACCGCCGAACGTGACGAACTCGGCCGCATCACTCGCTACGAATACGCCGACAACCTTCACCTGGTCAGCCGCCGCATCAATCCGGATGGCAGCCAACTGCGCTACCGCTACGACAACTCGCGTCTGTTGCTCACCGACATCGAAAACGAGCGCGGCGAGCATTATCAACTCGATTACTACTCGAACGGCCTGATCCAACAGGAATCCGGCTTCGACGGTCGTCGCACGGCCTACGAATACGACCTCAACGGCCAGTTGCTGAAGAAAACCGAGTTCGGTGATGACGGCAGTGAACTCGTTACCGAATACCAACGCGATGCCGCTGGCCGTTTGCTAGTCAAAACCCTGCCCGACGGCGAAGAAATTCACTACAGCTACGACGCCCTCGGTCGCCTCGTAAACGTTGACGACGGCCACTGGCCGCTCGCCTACAAGTACGACCTGCAAGACCGCCTCATCGAGGAACACCAAGGCTGGGGCACCCTGCGCTACGAGTACGACAGCGTTGGCCAGCTTAGCCACTGCCGCCTCCCGGATGGCAGCAAACTCGACTACCGCCACCTGTCCGGCGGACGCCTGAGCAGCATCGACCTCAACGGCTCACGTCTGACCGCTCACCAGTTCAGCGCCGGTCGCGAACAACAGCGTCAACAAGGCCTGCTGCTCAGCCAATACCAGTACGACGAACAAGGCCGACTGCAAGCACACACCGTCGGCCAGCGTGATAAAAACCTGTTCCAGCGTCGCTACAACTACGACGTCAACGGCAACCTCGCCGGCATTGATGACAGCCGCAAGGGCAATCGCAGCTACCATTACGACCCGCTCGATCGGCTCATCAGCGTACGCGGCACGACACCGGAAAGCTTCGCCCACGACCCGGCGGGTAACCTGCTCGGTCAGAACAACGAAGGCACGGCCAACCTCGCCAACGTCAAAGGCAACCGTCTGCTGATGCAGGGCGACCGTCATTACGACTACGACGCCTATGGCAACCTGATCCGCGAACGTCGCGGCACCGGCCAGAAACTCGTCACTGAATACCACTACGACTGCCAGCACCGCCTGATCGGCGTCAGCCTGCCGGGCGGCAGCACCGCGTCGTACAAATACGACGCTTTCGGCCGCCGTATCGAGAAGACCGTCGATGGCCAGACTACCGAGTTTCTGTGGCAAGGCGAACGACTGATCGCTGAAAGCGCCGAAAACCGCTACCGCAGCTACATCTATGAGCCCGGTAGCTTCCGTCCACTGGCGATGCTCGATGGCGAAGGCCCGCGCAAAGCCACGCCGTTTTACTACCAACTCGACCACCTCGGCACACCGCAGGAACTCACCGACTACAGTGGCGAGATCATGTGGTCGGCCAAGTACCGCGCCTACGGTAACCTCGCGGCGCTGGACGTCAGCGAGATCGATAACCCGTTGCGCTTCCAGGGTCAGTATTTCGACGCCGAGACGGGGTTACATTACAACCGGCACCGCTACTACAATCCGGGCACTGGGCGGTTTTTGACGCCGGATCCGATCAAGCTTGCAGGCGGTTTGAATAGCTACCAGTACGTGCCTAACCCGACAGGTTGGGTGGATCCATTGGGGTTAAATAGCACTAATTGCCCCAAGAAGGTTGATACAAGCGACTATCAAACACGTAAAGACCTAAGAACAGATGTTTATGATGCAAAGCGCCCAGAAGGTAGGCATGCCACAAAGCACACAAATGCGCAATCGGCAGAACAAGCGAAATCGCTCAGCCTAGGTCAAGGGAGTCGTGACGGAAAACCAGAAGCCTCTTATTTACCGGATATCGCGAATAACGTCAGCGGTTTTGAGAAGCAGGCGGCTTATTCAGCGGTACGCGATGGGAATGTATTTGATCATGGGGGTTCAAGATATATGTTTTATAGATCGGAAACCCCCGTTGGATACAACAATGGCGAACTAACAAACTGGGTTAGGATTGAACTTTCCAAAGCTGGCGAACCTGTCATACACAGTTTCCCGGCCTCACCCGATCAAGTTAAAAAATACATGGGCAATGTAAAATGAGACCAAAACTCAAATATGAACTTCAACCAATTCGAGTGCCAAGCGGTTGGACAGTAACAATCAACAACCTTTTTGAAGTTGAATTAACGCCAGAAACTAGCGACTGGTTCACTTGTTCAGTACTATTGGGCGGAGTGCGTCGAAGTAGCGGGCACTGCTTCGATTCTAGAGTAGAACCAGAGGGCGACCCCAACGGAGAGTTTGTAATTGATTTCCTGAAAATCGATTATGACCAAAAAGGAAAACCAGTTAAAAACTCCGAAGTTTTTCTTGGTGAGTTCAGAACCAAAAGCAAAATTGAATTCATTAAAAAAATAGAATCATTCATGATCGAATCGTGAGATACAGACATTTAAAACCCAGCACTCACCAATACAGCCAAAGCAAATAAAGCAAGAGGGAAAATTTATTTTTCACACCTTACAAAAGACACTGAAAATAAATCCACTCCCTTTTTTTAAAATGCCCTTCTGCTATCCAACCTGAATGGGTAAAGACCTGTAGATACGGCACAACAGATCTTACGACCAAAGGAAATGTGACGCTTTAAACCCCACATTTAATCGGTGGAAATAATGTTAGAAACCAACAAAAAAATAGTACTTAACGGAGAAGATGCTCTCGAAGTCCTTGCAGATATCGAGTTCATATTAATTTCACTGCACAAGATGGGCAGCTATTACTCTGACAAACCAATCGAAGACTACCAAAAATCCACCACTGACTTCATTGATAACGAAGGAGTCACCCAACGCCTTGCCAGAGTAAGAAAAATTATAAGCAAGAATTTTGATTCGACACTAGGGGATGATGATATGGATGACATTGAGCGCCACATGGAAGGGATTAAATTTTTGAAACCTTAAATAAATTTTCAAACACATAATTCTCAGCAGATTTTTATAGATATAATCCGCAGCGGAGTCCCCATACGCTTATATCTATAATGACAGCGATCAAGGAGACAGATTATTTTCCACAGCACCCATAAATATTGAAAAACAAATCTGTCACAGCTTTAGTCAAAGTATGAAAAATGAAACTTGAACCCAGCCTCGACATACTACCTTCACTGTTATTTCCTATTGACGTAAACAGCGAACAAGATGACACCACAGCAACATTTATAGCGAATATAGACACAAGCAGTGAAAATGAACTAGTCAAACTATTTGACACACTCATTGAGCCAGAATTCAAATGCCGTATAGCGAGTGAACAGCAGTGGTATATCGACACACTCACTTTTTATCTAAATAAAAATGAAAAATTTAACCGAGTACTCTCGGATATCACCACATATCTTGCTGAGGAACCAGCTGATAAGCGCCAATTCATGTCGATTCTTCTAAACTGCCTAAAAAAATACAAAGAAAAAAATTGACGAAAAAACTGGGAGTATTGTTATAAATGGCGTTCGCCCAATTTTCCAAAAACGCCTATACAAATAATGCTGCTGAATGGTGCAACATGCACTCTAGCGACCAAAGGGGACAAGACCAAAGGAATAGATTTATTTTCCGGCTTGCACCTTTTCCTAGCCCAGTTTTTTCAGAAAATAAATCCGTGCCCTTTTTCCCACCGACATTACAGCAATGGGATCACACACTCAAAGGACTGTCCCCTTGAAATACCTGACTCGCCCTCTAACCCTTCTTCTCGCCCTAACCTTCTCACTCAGCGCCACCGCATTATCCCTTCGCTCCGAACAACGCCCAGACGGAACGACGGCCCTGCTACTCACCAATGACCCAGCCCCGGACAGAGCGCCAAAGCTCAACAAGGACCCAGCCATTCGTTCGGCGCTAGTTGATTTCTTTGGCTACCAAACAGGTAGCTACACCAACGACAAAACAATGATCGTGCAACAAGTTCTGGAAGCGCTCGATTCAGAAATGTCGATGTTTGAACAGGGTGTGCCTGCCGGCAGAAAAATGATCACCGCCATGGATGATGGCAACAACGGGTTCGACCGTGGGGCTTTGTTACTGGATGACAAGGGTCAACTGATCGCTGTCGGCTTGGTGAATGGTCATTGCACGGTGAAGTCTCGTGACGAGGCTTTGACCTGTAATGATGCGCCGGACACGGTGCTGACGATCTTCCAGCCGCAAGGCGCGAAAAAAGCTGACGCAGAACCCTTGATTGGCTGGAGCAAGCAGTTGCCACCGCTGTTGGCCATGTGGGCGGAAAGCGATAATCCGGAGCGACGGGCGGCCGCGCAGAAAATTGCGACCATTGAATACGCTGCCACTAACCCGAACCAGGGTTCCTGGACGGCGGCTCAGTTACCCTCCGATTTCCCTAAAGCAATGCTGGCGATGCTGCCGCAACGGGCGCATCTGATCGGTGCGGGTGCTCACGGCGTATTCACCACGCCGGGGATGGAGGGTTCTCCGATTGAGGGTGATTGGGACAAGATTGCCGGACGTCCTCAACATGAGTTTGAGGTCATTCTTCGTACCTTTACCGAATATGCAGATGTCATCGATTTCTATCAGCAGCATGCGAAGGACGCCGAAATCAGCGGCAACCAACAAAAAGCGCTGGTCGAGGGTTACGTCGATGGCGGTACTTACAAAATCGAAATAAGCAATAGAGAAGACGAAGGAACGGTCATCACGCTCTCAGCCTGGAATCAAGAAGTCTGATTCATTCAGTCAGAAGGAGGCGATTTTAATCGCCTCCTTCTTGTATCTCAGAGCTTTTCCAGTTCTTCCTTGGCTCCAGGCGCATAACGACCCACTGCCTTGAGCATCCAGAACTCTGCTTTGGATCGGCTCTTGGGCAGTCCGCCCCGCCCTTGTGCATACATCTTGCCTAATGCCAACTGAGCGTTGCCAAAGTCTGCGTCCGCTGACTGGCGGTAAAGTTTCGCAGCTTCGCGTTCATTGCGTTCAGTTCCACGCCCCTGCTCCAGCATCTGTGCCAATTCATATTGCGAGTACTTGTTACCTTGCAAAGCCGATTTGCGATACCACGCGACAGCGAGCTTTTCATCCTTTTCCACACCGCGCCCGGTGGCCAGCATTTCGGCATAATTGTTTTGACCAGATGCGTCCCCTGCCTCAGCGGCCTTAAGAAACCACCTTGCCGCGGTTACATCGCTCTGTGGAACTTCGTCACCCTCTTCGTAGATGTGAGCCAGTAACATATAGGCCATGACATAACCTCCCTCCGCCGACTGGTTGTAGTACGCCAACGCTTTGTCCATATCCTTGAGATTTTTGATTGATCGGCCGCCGCGATGGTAGATCTGCGCCAGACTGAACTGTGCTTTGGCGTTACCCTGCTCCGCCGCTTTCAGATCCCAATAAACACCTGCATCTTCACCCTCAACACTTCGATCCCAACTTAGTTCCTCAGCAAGTCCGACTTGCGCCTCGGCATTTCCTTGCTCTGCTGCCTTGCGAAACCACTCTTCCGGCATGCCAGGCGACCACTGCTCTACCACCCCGCAAAGGTTCTCCTGAATGGCTTTGCCAAACTGCGTCTGCGCTTCGAGATCACCTGCAACCGCTTGCTCATGCAGATGTTCCGAATTCGGTGTGCACTTCCCTGCCTTCATCCCGTCGTAGAGCTCACGTGGTTCTTGTGCCCATGTATTACATGCGATGAACATAGAAAAGAGGGCAGTACCCACTGCACCAATAGTTTTGAAACTGTTGCTCATTTGTTACTTCCTTGTCGCTTAAAAAATCCAAGAAAATCGGCGGAAAACACTAGGTCGCTTCAATCATCTGATCCGCAACCTCATACTTAACCACCACCCGATTTCGATACAACCTCACCCTCTCCACCAATTCCCCCACCTGCCCCTTCTCCCGCACCTCCCGCCAGATCTCATTCTCCCGATACACCCGCTCTCCCTCCCGTACAAACCGGTGCCCTTCCTGAAACACGTGATACCGATACTCCCGCACCCGATCGCACAACAACTCCCCCTCCAGCTGCGTCTCCCCCACGTTCAACTTCAACTGAAAAGTCCGATCCGTCGGGTTATGCAGTACCAGGTCAACGTAGTTGTAGAAAATCGCCGCGCCGGAACCGAATGGCAGCACTCGCCCCTCGTCCGGGAATGGGTCGAAGCTGTGGTTGGAGCGTTCAACGACTATCAGCGGTGAGTGGATCGCCATCCAGTGGATCAGGTTGCTCAGTTGGCAGATTCCGCCGCCGATACCGCTGCGTGCTTCGCCGAAGGACAGTTCCATGCCTTCGACGTAGCCGCGTTTGCGGGTTGGGCGGCCGACGAGGCGGCAGAAGGAGAAGTGTTCGCCGGGGGCGATGATGAGGCCGTCGATGGCGGCGACGGCGAGTTTCAGGTTGATGACTTTGTTGTGTTGCAGGGCGAGGTCGGAGTCGCCGGGTTTGCGGATGAGTTTCGAGGTGTGTTTGAGGTAGCGGAATGGCAGGCGATCAGCGCTGGCAACAAGGCGCGCGTAGCGTTTGCTGGAGCAGCGCCATGCGATCTGGCGCAACAGTCTTTTTTGCCACACGCGCAGCCAGTACAGGGCCGGGTGGTAGAGGGAGAGTGGTTTCATCCGTGAGGCGACGGCGAAATGCCGTTTCTTCCTTGAAGCGTGCAAAAGGGGTGCGCAGTTTAGCGTACGTCGCGCGCGAGGTGTCTTGGCTCGACACACTTTGACGTGCTTGCTGAACGCCGAATTAAGCTTCAACTAAGCTTGCGTCGCTAGCATCCCGGCCCGAGAGACACCTGTCGCCGATCAACCGCGGATGAGCTTCCCGAATGAGCCAGTTTGATTTACCAGCCGTTACGCAGCCGAATTTCAGTCTTGTATTGGTAAATTACAAAACCCCGGACATCACCCGGATGTGCCTGGAGTTGTTGCGTCAGCACGTTCAGGCGCAGCGCATTCCGGTTTGGGTGGTGGACAATGATTCGGCGGATGCCAGTCTGGATTATTTGCGTTCGCTGGACTGGATCAATCTGATCGAACGTCCCTCCCCCGGCAAAGAAGCGGGACATATTGCGCATGGCAAGGCGCTGGATCTGGCGCTGGAAAAAGTTGAAACCGACTATCTGTTTCTGCTGCACACCGACACCTTTGTCTACGACAAGGAAGTCTTTGCAATGATGCTGCGTGAGTGCATAAAGTCTGCGGACGTCGCCGCAGTCGGGTGTGTCGAACAAATCAATCGTGGGATTGTGAGAGACACCTGGCGGTTAACTTCGCGATTTTGCAAACACTATATTCGCCGGGCGAAAACTGCGTTGGGTTTGCGCAGTAAAGAGCCGAAACCTTATCGGGAAACTCACCTCAAGAGTTTCTGCACTTTGTGGAACGCCAAGTTGATGAAGTCTCGCGGACTGCACTTTTGCATGGATGACCGGGTGCCCGGTTATACCCTGCAGGATCGAATGACAGCGTTGGGCTACGGCATCAAGCTGTTGGCGCCGCGCAAGATTTTCCGCTATCTGGATCACATCCAGGCAGGAACCGTCGCAGCTGCTGGAATCTACGGCAAAAACCACCGCCGCACCAAGATGTATGAAGCCACCCTCAAACGCTTTGAGGGGCAGGCATCGGCATAATCGCGAACACAAAAAAGGGCGACTTGAAAGTCGCCCTTTTTTTATCTGAAATTGTATACATCCGCTCCGAAGAGGTGTTCGCCCAGTGTAATGGCCTGGCAATCCATGCACCGGTAAAGAGCCCTGACACTGGGCGAACGGGAAGGATTTTAATAGAAGTTGGCGGATATGTCGTCATACATAAAGGTAAATTTTATGTACGAAAAAGTTAATAGATATTTATCGACGAAATCCTTTCGCGAAACTTTCAAAGCACGGCTCAACTCCTTTCAGATGATTGTTCTCATACAATAATCTGTACAAGAACAACCATCTTGTAGAGTTAATACTCAGCTTTCATGCTGACTGGTCACTTTTAATACATCGGTATAAGTGACAACTACGCTCTGCCCGACTTTCAGATCTTTCAGCTTGGCTTGGATTTCAGGCTTTTTAACGTCGAGGACTTTCGACTGGCCCGCCGGATTTTCCAGGGTCACCTGATTTTGCTTCAAATCAATTTTGGTGATTTTCAGTTGCACCTGAATCTGGCGGTAGGCCTCGCCGCCCGGGTTTTCAGTGCCTGGAGCGTTGCGCAGCTCGCCGCTACGCTCGACTGTGCCAGGCAGACCTTTATCCACATCGGTATCGAGGTAGGCCGCCACGGAACGCTGCACTTCGACTTTGACCAGGTCACCGACCTTGAGGTTGGCGAGGTTTTCCGCCTTGTCGCTGAGCTGAACATGGACTTGACGACCTTCGGCGCCTTCCAGCACGACCTGGTGGTTGGCCGCATCGACGGCCAGCACTTTGGTCGTGACTTGATCGGCTTCGACAGTGGCAGACAGCGGAATATCGGCCGCCATTGCGCCGAAGCTGGTGGCGGACAGAACGGTTGCGAGGGTGATGGCCTTGGCCAGAGCGTGGAGCTTCATAAGCGGTACTTTCCCTGTAATGAATGGCAGCACCCGGCGCCGACAAGTGGTTGGCGGCGGATGTGCCACTGAGCATAGACGCTGTTCAGGGCTTGGCTGTTGTTTGTGACGGTTCGTCAGGCTTCGGGGTCATCCAGTTCGTTGGCGACGTTCACGGCTGGCGAATTCTTATGCAGGTCATCGGCCTTGGCGCGCAGGATCTGCCACTGCTCCAGATCGATCGCGCCCTTGGCGAGCAGGTCGTCGGCGATGTGTTGCAGGTCGAGGTAGTGAGCGTCGGGGGATTGCTGCCAGTAGGTCTGATCGTCGAACAGGCGCTGCCACGTGGTGAGGTCGGGGGGTTGCAGGTCGTCGCTCATGGGGGGAGTCCTCGCCGGGGCTTCGAAATGGGCCGGGATTGATCGGTAGAGGATGGTAGACGGGGCGGAGTTCCGGGCAATTGCTCTGTGGGTGACTGTGCCGGGGACTTCGCGAGCAAGCCCGCTCCCACAGGGGTTTGTGTACGAAATTCAGTACCCGGTCATCTCCAGATAGCCGCGCCCGCCATGGCTGCCGTTGATCCGCACCGGCCCTTCCCAGTAAGGGATGCGCAGGTTCATCCAGGCATTGGGATTGAGTGCGTCGAGGCTGATGTCGAGGTGTTTGTCCGGAATGCTGATCGACCAGCGCACCGGCATCTTGCGTCCGGCGACTTTGGCGGTGTCCTGCGCGGTCAGTTTGATCTGCTCGCCGTGCAGGGTTTCGGTCTGCCCGTCGGCGCTGATCCAGGTGCCGGTCAGATACGGCGCGCCATCGGTTTGCCGGGTGCGAAACAGCATCAGCGATTCACCGCTGTCCAGGTGCAGGGAAAACCAGTCCCAGCCGGTCTGATTGGCTGCCAGCGGCTGACTGCTCCACTCCCGATCCAGCCACGCCGGGCCGCTGACGGTGTAGGTCTGGCCGTCGATTTGCAGGGTGCCGCTGGCCTGAAAAAACGGCTGACTGTAGTAGTACGAGGCCTGGCCCTGTTCGGATTTGCGGCTGAAACCGTTGTCACCTTGCAACACCAGCGGACGACTGGAGGTGAGGTGCAGTTGATAGCTGAAATCTTTATCTCGGGCAGTGAGTTGCAGATCCGTCAGCGGATCCTGCGTCTGACTGGCGAAGCGCCAATCATCGATCCACGCCTCGAACGGCGCGACGTTCACCCCGGCCTGCCCCACTCCGCCTCGGGCATAGCGCTCGGCGGCATGATGCGCGGTGGCTGAAGTCACTGCGGCATGCCCGAGCCAGATCGTCTGGTTGGCCCAGCCCGATTGTTGCGCCACGGGTTTCAAGGCGCTGCGAAACAGCGTCCATTGCACGCCGAAATCGTGGCCCTGCTGATCCTTGAGATTGGCGGTGACGTACCACCATTCGATGCGAAAACCTTCGTGCACGCCGTGATCCGCCGGGAAGCTGAATACCCGCCCCGGCACCACCGGTGTGAACTGCGCGGCCTGATCGCCGAGCCCGGCAAAACCCTTCTGCTCAGGTACAGGCTGATCGCAACCGCCCAATAGCAACAGCGCAAACAGCAGCGCAACCAGGTTAATCCTCATGGGCAAACGTCCTCAACAGATCCGCCGGTTGCGTGCGATACAACGAATACAGCGGCCACGCCGAGGCCAATAGCGTCGCCAGCAACGCCAGCCCGAGCAACTGCAACAGTTGCAGCGGAAAGATCCGCAACGGCAAGCGCCAGCCGAACGCCTGCACGTTGATCACCGCATCCAGACACCAGGCCAACGCGATCCCCAACGGCAACGCCAGCACCAGCGTCAACACCGCCAGCAGCCAGATCTGGCCGAGGTTAAGCAGCATCAACTGACGGCGCGTCACACCCAGCGCCCACAGCGGCGCCAGTTGCCCGAGGCGGCTCTGGCTCTGGGTCAGCAGGCTGATGAACAGCGCCACACCCGCTACCGCCAGGGTCAGGCTATTCAGTGCGGCGGTGGCGGCGAAAGTGCGCTCGAATACTTGCACCGACCAACCCTTGAGCCGCGCCTGATCGACGATGCGGCTGTCATCGAGTTGAAAGCGCGTTTGCAGTGCGCGCAAAAACGGCGGGATGTCGGGCGGCGCGATGCGCAAGTTGAAACGGTTCGGCGTCAGTGACGGCCATAGCCGCAGCAAATGATTGTTATTGACCAGCAGGTGGCCCTTGGGATTGCCGTAGTCGGCGTAGATCCCGACGATTCGCGGTGACCACGCGCCGCCCGGCGTCGGCAAACTCAGATGATCCCCTGCGCGAACCTTCAGGCGTCGCGCCAGTTGTTCGCTGAGCATCACCGCGTCATCAGTTGCCAGATGCGCCCACGGATCACCGGCAATCGCCTCGAGCAACGGCCAGTGTTGGCGATAATAGGGATGATCGATCACCCCGAAGACATCCGCCGGCCATCCCTGCAGGGTCACCGCCACTTGCCAGTTGGGCAGCACCGCGCTGACGCTCGGCTGTTGTTTGAGCCAGGCGTACATTTCGCGGGACTGCGCCGGATTGACCGGGTTGAGGTACAGCTCGGCACTGAGACGTTGTTCGAGCCAGTCGTCGAAGGTCTGGCGAAAACCGGCGGTCATGCTGCCAGCACCGATGTTTGCCGACAGCGCCAGCAGCAACGCCATCAGCGCCAGACTGAGTGCCGGCAGTTGCTGGCGGCAGTCGGCGAGAAACCACTGGCCGAGTACCGAGCGACTGCGCCCGAGCAAGGGATTGAGCACCGCGCTGAGCACCACCGGCAACGCCAGCGCGGCGCCGAGCAGCAACCCGGCCATCAACACAAACCCGCTACCGAGGCTGTCACCGAACAGCAATGCCAACAACGCGATCAGGCCCAGCAGCGCCGCCAGCCAACCCTGACGTCGCAACCAGCGCGCATGTTGCAGATGCCAGGCCTGCGGATCCGCCACCGCCAACAGCGGCAGTCGTGCCGCACGCAACAGACTGTTGGCGCCGGCCAGCAACGCGCCGAACAGGCTCAAACCGATACCGCTGAACCACCACCACGGACTCAGGCGCAGCTGCCCCGCCACTTCCACGCCGTACAGACCGCGCAGACTGGCGGCGACATCCGGCAGCAACGCGCTCGCCAGCCAATATCCGCTGATGACCCCGAACACCCCGCCAACCAGCGCCAGCACACCGAGTTCGACGATCAGACAGCCGATCAACATCCGCGCACTGACCCCGCAGGCGCGCAACGTGCGCAGCAGACCACGACGCTGTTCCAGCGCCAGACCGATGGCCGCGTGCACGATGAACAGCCCGACCAGAAACGAGAGAAAGCCCAAGGCATCGAGGTTGAGGTGAAAACTCTCGGTCAGGCGCGAAAGATTGTTTTCCTCGGCGCTGCTTTTAAGCTGCAACCGACCATTGAACGCCGGCGGTAGCTCAGCATGAAAATCCTTCGGCAGTAACAGCCGCGACAGTTGCCCGGGCTGTTCGAGCAGGGTTTGCGCGACACCGATGTCCACCAGCAACACGCCCGGCGCCATGTCCTTTTGTGTGTGCAGCGGCGGCAGGGTCTGGCCGTTGACGGTCCGCGGCGTGGCGCCTTCGCTGAGGTTCAAGGCCTGTAACGTTTCCGGGGAAATCCACGTGCTGCCCGGCGGTGAGAAGAACTCGACGATGCGCTCGATCGGCATCGCCTGCCCTGCCACCGCAGCGTCCGTCGGCAGCGACACCGGCTCGATGCCCATCAGTTGCAGCCGCTGGTCTTGGTGATCCTTGAGCATCAGCCGGCCTTGCAGCAGCGGCGACACCGGCCAGCCTGCGCGGCGCAGATCGATGAACCACTGCTGGGTGAACGTCGCACCGCTCGGTGTGGCCAGACTGGCCTGCGGTTCGCCTCCAATCATCTGACTGGCCCGGGCGTAACTGTCGCGGGCCTGACTGTTCAGCGCTTCGACCCCGGTCAGCAGACTTGTAGCCAGCCACAACCCGGTCAGCACACTGAAAAACTGCACCGGGTGCCGCCGCCAATGACTGAGCAGCGCGCGCAGGGTTTGCCAGAAAACGTTCACGTCAGATGGCCGTTGGACAACACCACGCGCCGCACCAGGCGGGCCGCCACGCGCGGGCTGTGCGTGACCATCAGCAGGGTGGTCGGCGTGTCATCAAGCAGCTCCAGCAACAGACGCAGCACTTCATCACTGGTGGCTTCGTCAAGGCTGCCGGTGGGTTCGTCGGCGAGCAACAATTTTGGCCGTGACGCCAAGGCCCGGGCCAGCGCGACTCGCTGCTGCTGGCCGCCCGACAGTTGCTCGGGATAACGCGTGAGCAAATCGCCCAGGCCCAGACGCTGCACCAGATGCGCCTGCCAGCGCGGCTCATGCCGTCCGGCCAGACGCGCCTGAAACGCCAGATTGTCCTCAACCCGCAGACTGCCGATCAGGTTGAACTGCTGGAACACCAGACCGATTTCGGTGCGACGCCAGTCGGCCAGTTGCGCCTCGTTCATCTGCTCCAGCCGATGCTCGCCGCTGTGGATGCTGCCGCGATCGACCTTGTCGAGGCCGGCGATCAGGTGCAGCAAGGTGCTTTTGCCGCTGCCGGATTCGCCCATCAGCGCCAGACTGCTGCCGGGTTCGAGCGTCAGGTCGACGCCTTGCAGCACCGGGAGCGGGCCTTGGGGGGTGAGGTAACTTTTGAAGACGCCTTGAACCTGAAGCATGCCGCCATCCGCTGGGTCAGTGTGGGGCAAGGATAGCGGATAGCGACCTGATTGGATCAGAGGTGTTCGTACTGGCCTCATCGCTGGCAAGCCAGCTCCCACAGGGATTGAGGTTGCTCACAAATACTGGACTCACCATCAAACACTGTAGGAAGTATCTTCAGATCAGTGGTGTTTGAACTGGCCCCATCGCTTGCAGGCAAGCTCCTACAGGGGTTGAGGTTGTCCACAAATACCGGGGTCACCCTGAAACACTGCGGGAGCTGACTTGCCAGCGATGAGGCCAGTGAAACCGGCACAAATCTCACTCCCCGGTTGCCACACTGGTCGCAGCCTCCCCCGGCGTGACAATCGTCTTCAGATCAATGTGCTTCCACTCAGGCTTGGCCCCCAACCGCGCATTGAAGCGATAGTTGAAGGTGAAATCGTCCGCGGTCGGCAGCGTCAGCGGTTTGCCATACACCGCTTCTATTCCCGCCAGGTCGTAACCCATCAACTGCAGCAGCGTCGGGAAGATGTTGTAGTGGCTGGAGCGATCCTTGTTCTGCGCCAATGCCTGCGCCCAGTCCGGGCCGTGCACCTGATCGCCCTGAATCACCACCAGCGGCACCAGCCCTTCTTCCTCGACCGGATCGCCGCCGCAGTGGGTGTTGAGCCCGGGATTGCCGCGCTCATGCAGGTCCTGGCCGTGATCGGAGGTGTAGATGAGCAGTGCATTGCGCAAATTGGCTTGGGCAAAGACCCGGGCGAAAAACTCGCCGACGTTCCACAGCACGGTGTTCTTGTAGGCGTTGCGGTACAGCACCCAGTCATCCGGCTGGCCGTTGAAACCGTCGCGTTTACCGGTGTCGGCCACTTCGGTGAACTGCCCACGCGGCAGCGTCGGACGATATGCCATGAACGCGTCGGGGTATTTGTCGTGCACCGGGAAATGCGCGCCGACCTTGTTGATCACCACCAACTCCGGCTGATCATCGTTGAGCAGTTCGATCAGTTTCGCGGCGGCGGCCATGTCGCGATCACGCACACTGGTCTGGTCAAACTGGACGAATTCGTCGATGTCCTTTTTTTCGGTGTCGGTCATCAGATTCTGCAAATTGCCGCCGGTGCGCTGGGCGTCGATGTACACCGTACGCAACCCGGCTTTTTTCGCGTACTGCCAGATCGACGGCAGTGTGCTGTTGATCCGCGTGTAATCGGCGCGGGTACCGCCGTAGCGCAGGGTGACGTTGGTGTCGGCGCTGCAGTTGGCGATGGACGCGGCGTAGCCGTAATTGAAGATGTCGACACCCGGATGCGCCTGCTTGAGGTTGCTGTGCACCCCGAACGGCGCGTTGATGTCCAGGTAATTGCCGGAAATGCTTTCGTCGATGATCAGCACGATGTCGTGATTGATCGCCACGGTGTTGCGCGCCAACGTCACCGGCTCACGCGGGCCGACTGTGTTGTGCAGCGCTTCATAGGCGAACAGGTTCAGATAGGCCAGCGGCGTGTACATGATCGGCAAACCGCGCGCGCCCTCGCCCGCCCGCAGGAACAACACCGTACTCAACAGCAACACGCCACATACCGGCGCTGCCACGCGCAACGCATTGGGCACCACCAGTGCATGACGCGGCTTGAGACCGATACCGAACAGCAACAGCAGCCCGCTGAGCGCGCCATGAATGATCGCATCGCGATACTGGTAGGCGGCTTCCTGGATGAAGCCGCCAGAGTACACCAGCGACACAAAGCTGCTGTAGCTCAGGTAATCCGCGGTGACCCGGGTATAGACATCAAAAAATACGGCTGAGACAAACAGTGTTATTGCGAACAAGTGGCGAATGAGAGCCTGACGAATATAAGCCGTTAGATATAACGCTAAAGTAAGCGCCAAAAACATCGCGCCAAAAAGAAGTACAGCAAAACCGACACCGATAGCATTTAACCGCTCAATGTAATATTCGGAATAAAGCAGCAAATAAACAATCAAAAGTAATTCTTTGGCATATCTGAACATGGCGATACCGCTCGTGCAAAACGGCAGAGAGTCAAAGGTTTGTCGGTCAGAACCTGACACTAGCACCCAGCCATCAAAGCGCAAGAATTGACTGTTTTCTTTAGAAAGCGTCAAAAAACCGGTGACTCAAATCTGACACACGCAAAACGCTAGAAGCCTTTAAATTAAAGACTTACAACCGTTTATCGCTTATTTTAAATCTGAACAAATCTGCAGAAAAACAACAAATCCAATCGCAGCAATGACTTGATGGCCAATCGCCAAAAAGCGCTCAAGTGTTATACAGGTGCAACATGTCATTTTGCTGACACGCTTTCCAAACCCTGCGCTATACCCCTTTTACAGTCTTCTTCCGAACTTCTTCTTTTCGCTCTATCGAGGGTGCGCAGATGGACGTGAGCGTATTTGGCACCGGCTACGTCGGATTAATTCAAGCCGCCGCACTTGCAGATGTAGGGCATCGGGTTTTATGCGTTGATATTGACCCCAACAAGATTAAACAACTGCAACAAGCAGTGCCGCCTATTAGTGAGCCGGGGTTATCCACTGCGCTGGAAGAAAACATCAAGGCCGGGCGTCTGCTGTTCAGTACCCAGGCCAGCGACGCGGTAGAACATGCCGAACTGATTTTCATCGCCGTGGGCACGCCGGCCGATGAGGACGGTTCCGCCGACCTCAGCCACGTGCTGAACGTGGCCCGGCAGATCGCCTCGCACATGGAGGCTGATCGCACCCTGATCATCAAGTCCACGGTGCCGGTCGGCACGGCGGACCAGGTTGCCGCCAAGGCCAACGAAGAGCTGCAACGCCGTGGCCGCAGCAGCCTGAAGGTACGGGTGGTGTCCAACCCCGAATTCCTCAAGGAAGGCAGCGCCCTCGCCGATTGCATGCGTCCGGACCGGATCATCGTCGGCACCCGCGATGACGCAGCCCGCGAGCAGATGAGCGAGCTGTACGCGCCGTTCTGCCGCAACCACGAAAAACTGATGTTCATGGACAACCGCAGCGCCGAGCTGACCAAGTACGCGGCCAATGCAATGCTCGCCACGCGTATCAGCTTCATGAACGAACTGGCCAACCTCACCGAACTGCTGGGCGCCGACATCGAAGCCGTGCGCAAAGGCATCGGCTCCGACCCGCGCATCGGCTACCACTTCATCTACCCCGGTTGCGGCTTCGGCGGTTCGTGCTTCCCCAAGGATCTGCGTGCCCTGTTGCACACCGCCGAACACAACGGCATGCCGCTGAAACTGCTGCGCAGCGTCACCGACGTCAATGACAGTCAGCGGCACATTCTGTTCAGCAAACTCAAGGCGCAGTTTCCGCAGGGTCTGGCCGGCAAGTCGATCGCGATCTGGGGCCTGGCGTTCAAACCCAATACCGATGACATGCGCGAAGCGCCCAGCCGCTACCTGATGGACGCACTGTGGGCCGAAGGCGCCAGCGTGCAGGCCTATGATCCGGAAGCCATGTCCGAATGCCGGCGCCTCTACGGCTATCGCAACGACCTGCATCTGTGCGCCACTCGCGACGACACCCTGGAAGATGCCGATGCGCTGGTGATCTGCACCGAATGGAAAAATTTTCGCGTGGTGGATTTCGAGCTGCTGGCGAGCAAGCTGCGTTCGAAGGTGATCGTCGACGGTCGCAACCTCTACAACCCGGAACACGTAGCGGCGGCCGGCCTGCATTACAGCGGTATCGGCCTGCGCCACATTACGCCGGAAGGATTGCGCCCATGAAAATCCTGGTCACCGGCGCAGCCGGCTTCATTGGCGCCCATTGCGTGTTGCGGCTGATGCGCGACGGGCATGCGGTGGTCGGCCTGGATAACTTCAACGGCTACTACGACCCGCAGCTGAAACACGATCGGGTGCAATGGATACGTAATCAGGTCGGGCATTTCCCGATCGCGCGGATTGATCTGGCCGATGCCGCAGCGATTGAAGCGCTGTTTGTCCGCGAGCAACCGCAAGTGGTGATCCACCTCGCGGCGCAGGCCGGCGTACGCTACTCGCTGGAAAACCCAAAGGCCTACCTCGACAGCAACCTCAGCGGTTTCCTGAGTATTCTCGAAGGCTGCCGGCACCATCCGGTGGAGCACCTGATCTACGCCTCGTCGAGCTCGGTCTACGGCGCCAACCAGCACACGCCTTATTCGGTGCATGACGGTGTGAATCACCCACTGTCGCTGTACGCCGCGACCAAAAAAGCCAACGAGCTGATGGCTCACAGCTACAGCCATCTGTTCGGCATCCCGAGCACCGGGCTGCGCTTTTTCACCGTGTACGGGCCATGGGGTCGGCCAGACATGTCGCCGATTCAGTTCGCCCGGGCGATCACCGATGGCACCCCGCTGAAACTGTTCAACTACGGCGAGCACCAGCGCGATTTCACCTACATCGACGACATCGTCGAAAGCATCGCCCGGCTCACCGACCATCCGCCGCACAACCACCCGGAGTGGGATCGCGAACATCCCGACGCCGGCAGCAGCATGGCCCCGTGGTGCCTGTTCAACATCGGCGGCCACCACCCGGTGGAACTGAAAACCTACCTGGCGTTGATGGAAAAACACCTCGGCCAGAAAGCCATTGTCGAGCTCTTGCCTCTGCAACCGGGCGATGTGCTCAACACCTGTGCCGAAACCGATGATCTGGCCCAGGCCACCGGGTTCCAGCCCCGGATCGAGCTGGATGAAGGCTTGGGGCGTTTCATCGCCTGGTTTCGCGACTACTACCCCACTGCCTGTCGCCCACGCGCCGCTCGCGGCTGAACTTCAGCGGAGGTTCTCATGACTGGACATGAACAAGGTGTACCGATCAATCAGATGCGTCGTGACAAGCGCATGGATCCCGAACACCGAATGCGCCTGGATACCGCCATCCACATGCAGGGTCGTGGCTGGTTGACCGGTCGCGACGGTGGCCGGCCATGGACGCTGTCACGCACCAACCGGGTGCTGGCCTGCTTCGGTGCGCTGATGATCCTGGTGGTGTTTTCGCCGCTGCTGCTGGGCCTGGCACTGACCATCAAATTCACCAGCCCGGGACCGGTGATGTTCGTGCAAAAACGCACCGGCTATCGCGGCCGTACGTTCGGCATGTACAAGTTCCGCACCATGGTCTGCAACGCCGAAGAACTGAAGGAATCGCTGCGCCACCTCAACAAGCACGGGGTCGACGCCATCGATTTCAAGATCGACAAGGACCCGCGCATCACCGGGATCGGCGGTTTTCTGCGGCGCACCAGCCTCGACGAACTGCCCAACCTGTTCAATGTGGTGAGCGGTGACATGCGCCTGGTCGGCCCGCGTCCGACTTCGTTCAACGCCTACCGCTACAAGGACAGCCACCTCGCGCGCCTGAGCATCTACCCCGGCATGACCGGCCTGTGGCAGATCTCCGGGCGCAGCAACATCGACTTCGACCAGCGCGTTGAGTTGGACCTCAGCTATATCGCCGAGCAAAGCCTTTTGCTTGATCTGAAGATCCTGTTGAAAACCCCCTTCAAAGTATTCAGCGGCCACGGAGCAAGCTAATGGACGGTTCAACCAACAAAAGCCTGAGCATTGCCAACCCCAGCGAATCGAACCTGATTTCGACCGTGCTGGATCTGGATCTGCGGATCCTGTTCCTGACCGCCGCCAACCCTGGTGCCGGCACCACCACCAGTGCGCTGGCGCTGGCCAGCCAACTGGCGCAGATGAGCAGCGGCCAGGTGCTGCTGGTCGACGCCAGCCAGTCGGCGAGCAACCTCACCCAGCAGTTGAACCTGAGCAAGGAGCGCGGCCTGCGCGATCTGCTGTTCAACCCGGACAACCCGCCGCTGTTGCAGGACTGCGTGGTGCAGGTGTCGAGCCTGCCGTTCCATGTCCTGCCCAACGGTCGGCCGATCCGCACGCTGGAGCACCTGACTGCCGAGCGCCTGAGCCCGTTGCTCGATCAACTGGGCAGCCAGTACCGCTTTGTGGTGATCGATGGTGACGCGGTGTACTCCGCCGCCGACACGCTGGTACTCGCCACTCAGGTCGATGGCGTGGTGTTCGTGGTACGCGCCGAGGACACGCGCTGGGAAGTCGCCCAGGCCGCCGTGCAACGCCTGACCCAGGCCGGGGCAAAAGTGGTTGGCAGCGTCTTCAACCGGCGCAAGTACTACATGCCCAAATGGCTTTACAAAAACCTGTAAGCAAATGCGAAGGATGACGCCATGAACGCCAAGATACTTGTTCTGCTGATGCTGCCGCTTGCAGGCTGCTCCAGCAATTCCGAGACCCAGACCATGCCGGTGAACATTCTCACCGCCACCCCGGCCAACGCCCAGGCCACCGATATGCCGAAGATCGAGCAGACGTTGCGCCCGCAAGATGTGCTGGACGTGATCTTCCACATCAGCACCAGCGGTTCGGACGCCTACCGCGTGCAATCGGGTGACCAGATCGGCCTGAACTTCACCGCGGCCAGCCAGCTCAACGGCAACCAGTTGGTGCTGCCTGACGGCACCATCAACCTGCCGGGCGCCAACACCTCGGTGAAAATCGCCGGGCTGACCGGCGACGAAGCGCGCGAAGAAATCCAGCGTGCCTACCAGCGCAAACAGCTGTTCCAGCCCAACCGCAATCAGCTGACGGTGCAGGTCATCAGTCCGCTGACCAATGAGCAGAACCTCAAAAGTGCCCTCAACCATCCCGCCACCGGTATGAGCCGTGAGATCACCGTGGGCAACGACGGTTATGCGAGTTTTCCGGAAATCGGCGCGGTGCCACTGCAAGGCATGACCATCAACCAGCTGGAAACCTTCCTCAACCAGAAGTACGCACAACTGCCAGGTCGGATGAGCGTCGATGTGATGCTCAAATCCACCGCCGGCAACGAGATCTATGTGCTGGGTGAAGTCGGCCAGCCGGGTTCCTATCCGATTCGTCGCCCGGTCTCGGTACTTGAAGCATTGACCCTGGCCCGTGGCACCAACATCAAGGCGCGCCTCGACTCGGTGGTGATCATGCGCCGCAACGGCAATCAGGTGCAGGCGGTGCATTACGACGTCGAGAAAGCCCTGTCCGGCGACGCTTCGCAAATCGCCTATCTGCAACCGGACGACATGCTCTACGTGCCCAAAACCAAACTGGCCAGTGCCGGCGAGCTCGCGCGGCAATTGGCGGACGTGGTGCTGTTCCAGGGCGTGGGCATGAGTTTCAGCTATCGCCTCGACAACAAGAACGACAACAGCAGCAACTAACCGACTCTCAGGTGACCGATCATGAATCCAAAGGAAAACTACCTGCATGAGTTCTTCAGGATCTTCTTCGCCAACAAGCAACTGGTGAAGCGCGTCTTCCTGATCTTTGCAGTCATCGCGTTGGTACTGCCGCTGGTGCTCAAACAGAGCTTCGATATCACCGCCCAGGTGATCGTGCAGTCGAAAAAACTCTCCCAGGGTGACGCCACCACGTCACTGACGGTCGATAACGCCACCTTCATTCCGCCGTCGCTGGCGGACATGGAAACCGAGAGCAATATCCTGCGCTCGCCCGCGTTGATCCGGCAGACCATCAGTGAGTTGCGCGACAAGGGCGAATACAGCCCACCGGTCGGCATGTTCGCCAAACTGGTCGGCGATCCGTTCCGCCGTTATGTCACCTCACCCCTGCGCCAATACGTGATCAACCCGCTGCGCAACATGCTCGGGCTGGAGACCGATCCGGTGCGCGACACCGTGCTCGACGGCCTCACTCAACAGGCCCTCGACAGCCTGAAGATCGAGACCCTGCCCGGCTCCAACGTGATCTCGATCGTCTACAGCTTCCCCGATCCGCATCAAGGCACGACGTTTGTCGCCACCCTGCTGCAGAACTATCTGGTGAGCCGTCAGGCGCTGCAATCGATCGACCTGCCGCAATCCTTCTACGAAACCAAGAAGCACCTGTATCAGGTGCGTCTCGATGGACTGGAGGGCAATCGCCAGGCGCTGCTGGAAAGCGTCGGCTCGTCCGATCCGAAGGAAGAAATCACCTTTCGCCTGAACGCGATCAACACCGAAGAGCAAGCGCTGAACCTGTACCAGGATCGCCTGTTGCAGAGCCAGCGCTGGCTTGAATACCTGAAAACCGCATTGGCCGCCGCCAGCACCAACAAACTCAACGACTACACCTTCCCCTACACCTTCACCACCACCGTCGACAACGTGGCGTTCGAGGATCGGGAAGTCAAACAGTTGGGCGAGCAACTGACCACCCAGGTCAGCCGCTACATGAATGACCTCGCGGTGTTCCAGCCCGGCAGCGAGCCGATGCTGCTGACCCGCGAGCAGATCGCCCGCACCCGTCAGCAGTTCCTCAAAGTGGTGAGCAACCGCATTCAGGAACGCACCAACGACCTGGCCGTGGTGCAACAGGTGATCGATCAGAAAACCGCGCGCATCGCCGACTTCAAGAACCGCATCCACACCTTGCAGCAGACCCAGAGCAAGCTGCGGCAGATGGACACTGAAATCGATGCGCTGCACACGGCGTTCTCGACCTACGCGCAACGCTTTGCCGAAAGCAGCACCGCCGGTTCACTCAACGATGACCTGTCGAACGCCAAGGTGCTGAGCCCGCCGTTCGAACCGACCGAGCCGGCGTTCCCCAAACCGCTGCTGATCATCCCGTTCGGGCTGTTCACCGGTCTGCTGCTGGCGATTGCTCTGGTGTATGTGCGTGAGTTCTTCGATCACCGTTTCAAACATCCGGCGCAAATCACCCACGAACTGGGTCTGCCGGTGTTGCTGGTGATCAACGACGAAAACGTTCTGCCACGCAATCCGCACAAGAACTGGACCGTGCCAAGCTTCGTGCACTGGGTGCGCAATTGAACACGCCGTCCACCCCGAATGCCGCGCTGCCGATCATTCATTTGCTCAGCAGCGGCGGCTTCTATGGGGCCGAGCGCATGTTGCTCGATCACTGCCTGGCGACACCGGGGCAGCACCAGGTGCTGTGTCTCGATGCACCACCCGCACTGATCGCGCGCTTTCGCGAGGCCGGGGTGGACTGTCGTGGCTGCTCCGGGCTGGGCGAGTTGATGCGCCATCTAAGTGCCCGGCGCAGCGAGCAACCGCTGATCAACACCCACAACTTCAAAGGGCTGTTGTTCGGTTGGGTCGCAGCGACGCTGTTGCGTCTGCCACTGGTCATCACCCAACACGGCTTCACCCCGCGCAGCCGCAAGCAGAAGTTCTACACCTGGCTGAGTCTGCAGTTGTGCCGCACCGCTTCGGTGGACCGGGTGGTGTGCGTGGCCGAGAGCATCGCCGTGCTGCATCGTCAGGCCAGCGTGCAGGCGGAAAAACTGCAAGTGATCCCCAACGGTTTACCGGCCGCCGCCGCGCTGGTCAGCACCGTTGACCGCCAGCGCTGGCTCGCCGGTTACGTCGGGCGTTTGAGCAGCGAGAAAGGCCCGGATCTGTTTCTCGATGCACTGATTCCGCTGTGTCACCAGCACCCGCAACTGGACGCGGTGATGCTCGGCGACGGCCCGGAACGTGAAGCGCTGCAAACACGCATCGACGCCGCCGGATTGACCCAACGGATTCGCCTGCCCGGTTACCAGACCGCCATGCAACCGTGGTGGCAGCAACTGGATGCGCTGGTGATCAGCTCGCGCACCGAAGGCACACCGATGATTCTGCTGGAAGCGATGCAGGCCGGCGTGCCGGTGGTGGCTTTCGCAGTCGGCGGCATTCCCGATGTGCTCGAACACCGCAATAACGGCCTGCTGGCGGCACCCGCCGACAGCTCTGCCCTCGCCCGCCAGCTCGACAACCTGCTGAGCGAGCCGAAGCTGGCCCGGCATTTGTGCGACAACGCAAAGCGTACGCAACAGGATCGCTACGACCTCAAGGCTTTGGCCGAACGCTGGTCGCAGCTGTACATCCGCACGGCACGGGAGGCACGCGCATGATTTTCCCGCTCTCGATCGTCACGCTGCTCGGTCTGGTGTGCATCGGTCTGCTCGCCAGCCCTTATCCGTTTCTGGCACCGGGCGCTGTCATTGCTCTGGTGGGTTTTACGGTGTTGTATCGCAAGCCGACCTGGGGCCTGCTGGGCATCGCCGCGCTGGTGCCGTTCGAAGGCTTCTTCAAGGACAGTTCGCTGTCCGGGAGCAAACTGATCGGTGCTTCGCTGGCGGTGATCCTGATGCTGCAACTGGCCATGCATCAGATTCCCTCCGAGCGCCTGCGCAGCAATATCTGGCGGTTTCTGCTGTGGTTTCTGGTCCTGTATTTCCTCAGCCTGCTCAATACCGATGACATGGGTATGTCGCTGGGGCACCTACGTGAACTGAGCGTCGGCCTGATCCTGTTTGTCATCACCCTGCTGATCGGCCGCGAATTGAACCTCGACCTGTTTTCCAGACTGGTGACCCTGAGCGTCAGCGCCACCTGCGCCATGGCGATGTTTTCGACCAAATTCCAGGATCAGGGCCGCGCCGCCGGGCTGCTCGAAGACCCCAACGCCTTCGCCCTGCTGATCGCCTTCGCCATTCCGCTGGGCCTGCTGCTGGTGATTCGCGGCCCGAACCTGTTGCATCGGTTGTTCTGGGGCGCGTGCTGCGTGCTGCTGCTCGGCGGCATGACCAAGACCGAATCGCGTTCCGGGCTGGTGGTGGTGGCCTTGAGTCTGTTGATCGGCTGCTGGCACTACCGCGCGCAACTCACCCGGATTCGTCCACGGCACCTGGGTTTCGCCATGCTCGGTGCGGCGATCGTGATTCCGCTGGCGATCTACGCGATGCCCGCCGGTTACATCGCGCGCATTCAGTCCCTGAGCGTGTTGAGCGCCGGCGCCAAAGGCCACGACGACGAATCCCTCGGCCGCCGTGCCTCGTACATCGTGGTCGGCGGGCAGATGATCCGCGAGAATCCGCTGCTCGGCTCCGGCCCCGGCACCTTCCCGCTGCACTACGCCACCACCGGCTATGCCAAGGCGTTTTCCGCCAACCGCAAGATCGGCGACCTGTACCGCCGCGCCCACAACACCTACCTGGAAATCTTCAGTGAACTGGGGATTCCCGCCGGCCTGTTGTTCGTCGGCATGCTCGGCCTGGGCCTGTACAACCTGATCCGCGCGCGCGCCGCGTGGATGCTGCGGCGCGACTGGCAACAGGCGGATCTGATGACCCACCTCGGTGTGAGTTTCCTGTCGTTGACCCTGTTCCTGATGTTCCTCAGCGCACCGAACCAGAAGTACGTGTGGATCATGCTCGCGCTGACCAGCGTGCTGCGCCTCAAGGCCGAGCAAGCGCCACTGACCGAGGCCAGAACATGAGCCGCATCAGCATCATCATCCCGATGTACAACGAGGCCCGGCACATCGGCCGCACGCTGCTGGCCGCGCAGAAAGCCGCGCACGCCGCCAATGTCGAGTGCGAGTTGATCGTGGTCGACAACGGCTCAAGCGATGACGGCCCGCACATCGCCCGGCAGTTCGGTGCGCAGGTGCTGGTGCTGCCTGGGCTGCTGATCGGTGCGCTGCGCAATCGCGGTGTCCTGCTGGCAAGCGGCGAGTGGCTGGCGTTCATCGATGCCGACGTCGAAATGCCCGAAGACTGGCTCAGGCCACTGTTCGAACTGGAAGAAAGTGGTCAGGCCGATGTGTTTGGTCTGGATCTGCACACTCCCGCCGCTGCGCCGTGGTACGCGACGGCCTGGCAACGGCGCACGCTGCGCACTTCCGGGCAGGCGTCGCACACAGTGGACTGGCTGCCCAGCTCCAACTTGCTGATGCGTCGGCGCTGGTTCGAGAAGGTCGGCGGCTTCGACGAACACCTGCGCACCGGCGAGGACAAGGAATTCACCCTGCGCCTGAACGAGCAAGGCGCGCGCCTGTTGTCGGTGAACAACAACGTGGCCCTGCACTGGGGCTACGAGATGAACTGGCGTGAGTGGATGGGCAAGGAAATGTGGCGTCAGGGCAGTCATCTGCAACTGCTGCGCACCCACGGTTTCAGCCTGCGTCTGCTGCGCTTTCCGCTGCTGTCGCTGATGGCATGGCTGCTGGACTTGCTGGCGATTTCCGCGCTGCTCAACGGCTTTCCGCATCACGCAGCGGTCATGGTGATGCTGACCCTGATTCCGGCGCTGGTGCTGAGCATTCGCCAGAGTTCACGCCATCACGACATTGGCCTGACCCTGCAACTGTGGGGCCTGCACTGGGTGCGTCTGCACCTGGCCGGGGCGGCGCTCATTCTCAGTGTGTGTCATTGGAACGCCAGGAGGCCTGCCCGTGGCTGAATTCATTTTCTGGCTGTGCCTGCTGCTGCCGGTGTACGCCTACCTCGGCTACCCGCTGCTGCTGACCGTGCTGGCGCCGCTGTTCCCGGCGTGGCGCCACAGCCCGGCGCCATCGCTGAACATCAGCATCGTGATCGCCGCGCACAACGAGGCGCGGCACATCGAGCACAAGTTGCGCACGCTGCTGGCGCAGGACTATCAGCCGGCCGCGTTGCAGATCATTCTCGCCAGCGACGGTTCGACCGACGACACCGTGGCCTGCGCGCACAAAGTGATCGATCCGCGCATCACCGTGCTCGATCTGCCGCGCCTGGGTAAAGCGGCGACGCTGAATGCCGGCGTGGCCCTGGCCACCGGCGATATTCTGGTGTTCACCGATGCCGACAACCAGTGGTCGCGGGAAACCCTCGGCTACCTGCTCGCGCCACTCAGTGACCCGAATGTCGGCGCCTGCGCCGGGCACATGGTGATTCCGGTGACGGGCGGCGGCCTGAGCGTCGGCGACAGTCTGTACCGCCACTACGAAGGCTGGCTGCGCCGGGTGGAGAACCGCACCGGCTGCATGGTCTCGGCCGACGGCGCCCTGCTCGCCCTGCGCCGCGAGCTGTTCCAGAACGTGCCGGCGGAGGTCAATGACGACTTCTTTCTCAGCACCTGTGCACCGGTGGCATTCAAGCGCATTGTGTACGTGCCCGAGGCGCAAGTGATCGACCACGGTGTCGACGAAGCGGACAAACAATTCCGCCGCCGTCAACGCGTCACCGTCGGTGGCCTGCAAAGCCTCGCCCAGCGCAGTGAGCTGCTCAACCCACTCAAACATGGCCTGTATTCGATTGCGCTGATCAGCCACAAGCTGATCCGGCGTCTGGCACCGATCCTCCTGCTGCCGTTGCTGCTGAGCAACTTCTGGCTGTGGGACGACCACGGTTTCTATCGACTGGCCCTGATCGCCCAACTGTTCGGCTACGCCGTGGCGATTGCCGGACTGCTGGATTCACAACACCGGTTACCCAAACCGTTCCGCCTTGCGGCATTCCTGCTGGTGACACTGGCAGGCATGAGCATCGGCCTGTGGCAATTCCTGCGCGGCCACCGTTACGCCCAGTGGAACCCTGAACAAAACCGTTGAGAGGACCGAAGCCATGGCGATCAAACAATTGATAAAACGTACCAGCGGCTGGCTTTACCTCAACTCGCCCGTAGGACGAAACCAGTTGCACGGTGCCGGGGTGATCCTGATGTTGCACCGGGTGCTGGACAACGACCGCGCCGCCGACCTGCCGCACCGCAATGAACTGTGCGTCGGCCCCAAGGCGTTCGATCACCTGCTGGTGTGGCTGCGTCGGCATTTCGATTGCGTGCCGCTGATGGATATCCTGACGCCCGGCTCAGCGCGCGACGAGCGCCCACGGGTGGCGCTGACCTTCGACGACGGCTGGCGCGACAACGCAGTCAACGCCTTCCCGCTGCTGCAGAAGCACCAGGTGCCGGCGAGTATTTTCCTCTCCACCGATTTCATCGGCAGCCGTCAGCGCTTCTGGTGGGAAAGCCTCGGCGAAACCCTGTGGGGCAGCCATGGCGAAAAGACCCGCCTGCACTTGATCGAATGCCTGCACGCGATCCATCACCCGGTGCCGGTGCTGGTCGACGACATTGACGTCGATCGCCGCAGCCTGTCGCTGCTGCATTACCTGCAAAGCCTGAAGAGCCTCGAACCGCAGATGCTCGAACGCCTGACTGACGAATGTCCGCCGGAATCGTTGCCGCAAGCGCTGGACTGGCATCAGGTACGCGCGCTGGAGGCCTCGGGACTGGTGCGCTTCGGCCCACACGGCGCCAGCCATAAAATCCTCACCGAACTGGACGATGTGCGCCTGAGCGAAGAAATCAGCCGCAGCCGTGAAGCCTTGAACAACGGCTGCAACCGGCCGCTGCCGGTGTACTGCTACCCCAACGGCAACAACGACGAACGGGTGCGCAAGCAGATTGCCGCGCACGACTATCCGTTCGCCCTCGGCACCGGCACCGGCATCTATCGCGGCGAAGGCGATCCGCTGAACCTGCCGCGTTTCGGTGTCAGCCAGCGCACCGCGCGTAATCCTGAGCTGCTGTCGTGGCGCATCTTTCGTGGCAACCGGCCATGAGCCGCAGCCACTATCTCAGGCATCTGGCACTGAGCATGGGCACCAAACTGGCGATGATCGCCCTGCGTCTGCTGCGCAACGTGTTGCTGGCGCGGATCCTCGGGCCGAGTGAACGGGGGCTGTTTGCGCTGCTCAGCACCTTGCCCGACCTGATCAGCGCCGCCACCAGTGGCGGGTTGAATTCAGCCGTCGGCTATCAGGCCGCCAAGCAACGGCCGATGGGCCTGCTGCTGAGTCAGGTGCTGGTGTTCGGTTGCTTGCTCGCCGGTCTGCTGACCTTGCTGGTGGTGGCGCTGGTGCGTGAGTTCGGCAGTGAGCTGGATGTGACTGTGCAGCTCGGTCTGCTGGCCTGGCTGTTGCTGCTGGCGGTGCCGCTGACCGTGCTGAAAAGCGGCCTGCTGACCCTGCACAACGCCTCCGGCGGCGTGGTCGCGTTCAACGCCTTGCGCCTGACCGAATCGCTGGCGCCGTTGCTGCTGTTTCTCGCGCTGTTCTGGATGTGGAAAAGCGCGGCGCTGGAAGCCGCGCTGATCAGTTGGCTGGCCGGGATCAGCCTGGTGGTGCTGGCCGGTTGGGTCTGGCTCAAACGCGCGCAACCGCTGCAGTTGCAATGGGATCGCGCCAGCCAGAACGAACTGCTGCGTTACAGCGCGCGCAGCCATCCGGATCTGCTGTTCCAGCAAGTGATTCTGCGCTCGGACTACCTGTTCATCGGCGCCCTGCTCGGCAGCACCGCGCTGGGTCATTACGCGATGGCCAGCGCCGCCGCCGAACTGCTGCTGATCGTCCCGGAAGCGGTGACCACGCCGCTGATGAAGCGCCTGCTGCAACAGGACGAAGGCATGGACAAGGTCACCCCGCTGGCCCTGCGCCTGACCGCCACGGTGATGCTCGCTGCGTGCCTGAGCATGGCAGTGATCGGCAACTGGCTGATCGTCACCCTGTTCGGCATCGCCTACCAACCGGCGTATCCGGCGCTGCTGGCGTTGCTGCCGGGTCTGCTCGGCCTGTGCTACGCGAGCATCCTGCGTCTGGACCTGCTGGGGAAAAACCGCCCCGGCACGGTATCGCTGTTGATGGGCCTCGGTGCCCTGCTCAATCTGGCGCTGAACCTGGTGTTGATTCCGGCCTACGGGATCGTCGGCGCGGCGGCGGCTTCGTCAATTGCCTATCTCGCCGTCACCGTGGCGATGCTGGTGCTGTACTGCCGTTTGAGCGGCGTGGCGTTCTGGCAAACCCTGATCATCCTGCCCAGCGACATCACGCCGATGTTGCAAATGCTGCAACGGAAGGCCGCATGAAAGGCCTGGTCGTGCTGCTCGGTCTCGGCCTGTCGCTGGACGCCTTTGCCGCGTCGATGCGCTGGGGCGAGATCCGCGACGGCAGCCTGTACCTGCAAACCGATCGCCCGGACACCGTGACCGTGCGCTGGACACCCGCGTGGCAGGCCGACGCCAACGAAGAGCATCTGTACCTGCTCGACGGCCAGGGCAAATTGCAGGGCGAACGCTTGATCAAGGCCAGCGAAACCCGCGGCACCCAGAGCTGGGCGTTGCTGCCGGGTGCCGCCAGCTATCGCCTGGAAATTCCCGGCTACAGCTTCCGCAATTACCGGGTCGAGCACGACGACCGCACCGTCGCGCTGTTCGAGCCGGCCAAGGTGCATTTCAGCGCCCAGACGCAGAATGGCGACGAGTTGTATTTCAAGGTCGCGCCGGGGGAACACGCGGTGCTCGCCGGCAAGTTTCATGGCGGGGTCAACGCGCTGCAGGTACAACGGGTTGGCGATGACCGGCCACTGACGCTGGCGCTCAAACCCTATCGCGCCTATTGGCAGTTCGATCAACTGGCGCTGCCGGTCAGCGCGCGCGAACAGGTTTGGCGCCTGCGCCTGCAAGGCAGCGGCAAAGCGGCGTTCTGGCTCGACGGCACGGCCAATCGGTTTGCGCAGACTCCGCAGCAACTCAAACCCGTGCGCGAGGAGACCGGCCAGATCCACTTGGCCCTGCACGACAAAATCCTCGGGCGCACCCCGGATCTGGGCATCGCCCTGCCCTACGTGATGCCGCCCGCCGCCAGCCATGCCGCGCTGGATGCGCTGAAACCGACCGCCGCCAGTTACTACAGTTTTGTCGATGTCACGGCGAAGAATCCGCACTTCGAAGACGCGTTTCGTCTGGCTTATCAGGAGCGCTTCGGCATCCGTCAGGACATCACCCTGCTCGCCGGCAGCCAGCGTCAGGCCGATCTGCGCGCCGATGTGCAAAGCAATGGCGGGCTCGACGCCTGGCTCGCCGGCACCCGCGCCTTGGGCGGCAAAGGCACGCACTACATCGGTTTTGCCGACGAGCCGAACCTCAACTATTCGAGCTTCGAGCAATACCGGGCGATTTTCACCAGCATGGCCAGACAGGTGCGCAGCGATCCGGCGAATGCCAAGGCCGGCGTGCGCATCGCCATGCCGGCCAGTTCACGGCTGGTCAACGGGCCGTTCGCCGACAACGCGGCCGACAAGCGCGGCATCGACTGGGCGCGGCGCTTGCTCGGCGAGTCCGCCGAGCAGATCGACGCGCTGGCGTGGCACGAATGGATGATCCGCGACCTGCTCGCCACCCGGGTCTACCGCGACAGCGTGCGCCGCGCCGCCGAACTGGTCGGCCTCGACGCCCATGGCCAGCCGCGCAAGGCCTTGCTGCTGGATCAGACCAATCTGTCCAGCGGCTCCAGCCTCAGCCCTTACGATCAGGAGACCCATTACGCCTCGCTGTGGTGGGCCTCGGTGGTGATCAATGCCTCGCAGGACGGTTTGCTGACGATGCTCAACTGGTTTCAGGCCGCCGATGAACCGCAGTACCCCAAGGGCATGATCCGGGTCTTGGGCGCTGAGCGTTTCGAGCTGAAACCGGTGGGGCTGGCCCAGCAATTCATCGCGCAACACTGGCTGCACAAGGTGCTGTGGCTGGAGAACGATGGCTTTGAAGTCGATGTGCTGGCGATGGCCGGCGACGACCAGCGTGGCCTGCTCGGTGTGAACAAGGGGACGCGTTTGCAGCGTGTCGACCTGAGCGGCGCCAAGTGCCCGCTGAACAACGGTGCGTTGCGTTACTTCGGCGCGGACAACCGCAGCCGCGACGCGCCGTTTGCCTGTCGCGCCGGACGCGTCAGCTTCGAGTTGCCAGGGGAAACCCTGTTCGCCCTGAGCTGGAGCGCGTCATGAACCCGAATTTCAGACAATGCATGGCGAAAACAAAATTGTGGCGAGGGAGCTTGCTCCCGCTGGGCTGCGAAGCGGCCCCAATACTTGCGACCCCATTGGCGACTGCTGCGCAGCCGAGCGGGAGCAAGCTCCCTCGCCACAGTCGTTCGCCCTGCGATAACGCCGGAGTACAGAACATGGGTACCGTCAGCAAACTCAGCGAACACATCAAACAAAAAGGTCTGCGCGCCACCCTCGGCAAGGCGTGGAAGCACTACGTGTTTTTCCATCAGGAACTGCTGTGGATGGAGCGCGATCTGGTCAGTCCGGTGCCACCGCACAGCCTCAAACCGTATCCGCCACTGCGAGTGGTAAAAATCACCGCCGACAACGCCAGCGCCTTCGCCCGCTACTTCGGCGACCGCGTCGGGACCATGGCCGAGCTGGCCAACGAAGGGCATACCGGGCACATGCACCTGGACGATCAGGGCGATGCCGTGGCGTTCATCTGGGGCAGCGCGCGGGACTACTTCGACCGGCATTACTACGGCTGCCTGTTCCCGGTGAAACCCGGCGAGTTCTTCGAATTCGGCGGCGAGCTGACCCGCTCCTACTGGGGCACCGAACTGTCGGTGGACCTGCAACTGGAACTGTGGAAAGCCATGGCGGCCCAGGGCTGCGACAAGGTGGTGGACGTCTGCGAGTTCCACAACATCCCGGCGCTGAAACTGCACCTGCGCATGGGGTACACCGAGCAAGGCCGGATCATGAATGTCTATACCCTGTTCGGTCGCTGGCGCTTCTACCGCGAAACCCGCTACAGCGGTTCGCGCCTGGATGCGCTGCGCAAACCGTCCCGTCCACCTGTCACAGCAACGGCGGTCTGAGCCTATGCCGGCGCGATTCGAATGGCGCACTTCGCTGTGCGCCGCCGACTTCCCGGCAGCAGCCTATGAAGCGCTGCGCCTGCAAGTGACGGACCACACGCCGTTCAACCACCTGGGCTGGTTGTGCGCGGCCGAGCAGGCACTCGACGAGAGTGAGCGCCTGCACATCCTGCTCGGTTGGGAAGCGGAAGAATTGCGTCTGTGCCTGCCGCTGGTGGCGGGCCGCGAGCGTTTTGCCGGAGTGCCGTTCCGCGTGCTGCACCACTTGGGCCATCCGCTGGCGGACCGGCTGGCGCTATTGTCATTACTCAACGGCGAGGACATGCGCGAAGCCTTGCGCCTGATCCATCGACAGCTGCCGCACGCGCTGCTGCAACTCAACGAATTGTCCGAGCCTGCGGGTGAAGAAAGCGTGCTCACCGAATGGATGGCCCACAGTTCTACAGGCGAACGCCGTCTCAGTTGCCGGGTGCCGGTGCATCTGATCAGCGACGCCGATCATCAGGAAGTCTCCGGTGACCCGCGCTACAAGCTGCGGCGGGCGCGCAAACGGATTGCCGCGTGTGGCGCCCAGGTGCGGCGCATCACTCCCGACGCGCTGAGCATGGGTCCGCTGTTGCAGGCGATCAGCGAAGTCGAAGCGGTGAGCTGGAAAGGCGACGAAGGCGTGGGGATTTTCGCCAGCGAACGCAGTCGGCAATGGATCGAACGCGCCTTCACCGCCCTCGCCGGCCAGGGATTGGTGCGGGTGGTGACGCTGGAACTCAACGGACGTTGCATCAGCTATCGCCTCGGGCTGCTCGAACAGGACCGACTCTACGATTACAACCTCGCGTTCCTGCCGCAATACGCTGATCTGGGCAGCGGCCGGGTGCTGCTGGAGGAGTGGATTCGCTGGGGGCTGGACGATCACTGGCGCTGGATCGATGCCTCGCGGGTCAGTCTGGAAAACTCCAGCCACCAACTGCACGAACGCATGACCGGACAACTGGAACACTGGCGCTGGAGTTTCTATTCCTGGCGCCCCAGCGGGATGTTGCTGGGGCTGGGGTTGCGGCTCTGGCATCGATTGAAACCGACGGTGCAGCAATGGCGAGCGCGGCGTGCAGCCAAACCGGCATCGCCCACCCCACCTGTCGTCATCACCACGGAGGGCGATCATGCCTCGCCAAGTCATAGTCAACGCTGACGATTTCGGGTTGAGCCCGAACGAAAACGCGACGATCTTCGCGGCGTTTCAGGCCGGGGTCATCAGCTCGGCCACGGCCATGGCCAACATGCCGGCGTTCGAAGCAGCCTGCGCGATGGCCCGGCATCCGTCGCTACAAGGTCGGGTCGGGTTGCACTTCAACCTGACTTACGGCCGGCCGTTGAGCACTTCGATCCTGCGCAGTCGTACCTTCTGCGATGGCCACGGCGTGTTCGATCTGAGCCTGCCGCGCCACAGTCTGTGGCTGAGTCGCGAAGATCGCGATGCGGTGCGTGAGGAGTTGCACGCGCAGTGGCAACGCTGTGTCGAACATGGCGTGCGGCCGAGCCATATCGACTCGCATCAGCACGTGCACAACATCTGGCCGATCGGCGAAATCGTCGCCCGGTTTGCCGCCCGGCAAGGCGTGCCGATTCGCCTGGCACGCAACCTGGGGCAGAACCTCAGTCTGCCGAAACGCCTGTTCAAAGGTTTGCTCAACTGGCGTTTACAAAGTCTTGCCGGGGCCACGGCGGACTACGTGTGTACCCCGGTGGATCTGCGCAACGACCCCGCGCCGACCGACGGCGTGCTGGAAATCGTTGCCCACCCGAATCAGCTCGGGAGCGATTTCGGTGATGCCTATCTCAACCCCGGAGAATCCCTGAGCCGCGTGCTAGAGCAGCGGCTGCCGGGCGTTCCACGGGTTTCCTACGCCGATCTGAACAAGGACTTTCTACGCGGTGCCGCGGCACTCGATCGACCTACATAACTTGCAATACTTTCGAAGATGGCGCTTCGAAACGGCATTGCAGGTGTGATCTATACCCACAAAAGCAACATCCACTACACCGGGCCTCGGCCACGGAGGGCAACATGAGTGTTATCGAAAAACTGCGCGAACGCATTCGTCAAAAAGGCCTCGGCCGCGTCTTCGCCACCCTCTGGAAACGATACGTGTTCTTCCACTGGGAGCTGCTGTGGATGGAGCGCGATCTGGTCTCCCCGGTGCCGCCGCACAAGCTGCGCCCGTACGAAGGTTTGCGCAAAGTCGATATCACCCAGCTCAACACCGGGGCCTTCGCCAAACACTTCGGCGACCGCGTCGAAACCATGGCCGAACTCGCCGCCGAGGGCCACACCGGGCACATGTACCTCGACGGCGACGGTCACGCGGTGGCGTTCATCTGGGGCAGTATTCGCGACTACCACGACCGCCACTATTACGGCTGCTGGTTCCCGGTCAAACCCGGTGAGTTCTTCGAATTCGGCGGCGAAATGGCCCGGCCGTATTTCGGCACCAGCCTGTCGGTAGACGTACAAGTCGCCCTCTGGGAAGCCATGGCCGCCCAGGGCTGCCACACCGTCGTGGACACCTGCGAAACCCGCAACATCCCGGCGATGAAGCTGCACCTGCGCATGGGCTACCACGAACAGGGGCGCATTACCCACGTCTACGGCCTGTTCGGCCGCTGGCGCTTCTACCGCGAAACCCGCTATCAAGGCTCACGCCTGGAGCCACTGCGCAAACCGGAACGGCCGGTGGTGAGTGCGGCGGCGCAGGCGTGATTCAATCGTAAAAGCGATGGCGGCCATTCGGCCGCCATCGCGAGCAGGCTCACTCCTACAGAGGCTTTGTGTACGACACCATTCAACTGTAGGAGTGAGCCTGCTCGCGATGAGGCGGGAAGTCGTTCGTTATGTTCTTTGCGTAATACACGACTTTGCCCACAACCAAAAAAGAATCGCCCTCCTGCCCTAAAGTCTATGCCTGACTGTTGCCAATGGCGTGATCAAGTAAATTGGTGCAAAAACAGAAGGGAGCAGAAAGTTGAGCCACAAACTCACCAGCCTAGAGATGCCGTCATTACTCGTAGATGTCGCGGCAATTCGTGAATATCTGAAGCAAGTGCTAAGCGATTACGACGATGAAGAGTTGCTTCGAGCCATCGGCTATGTGGCACAGGCTTGCTCGAACATTCGAAGGGATCAAACGGCCAGAGTTGGTTCTGATTCTTTCAGCCAGACTTGAAACCTTATCGACGCCTTCGCGAGCAAGCCCGCTCCCACAATGGATTTGTGTACGACGCAGATCCAATGTGGGAGCGGGCTTGCTCGCGAAAAGGCCGGTTGGATCGATGGAAAGCTTCAGGCCTTGCTGGCGACCAGGGTGAAGCACAGCGGCATCTGCGCTGGCTGATTCAGGTACTGGTCATACACTTCTTCCCGATTCGAATGCGGGTATTCCTTGAAGTGCGCGATGTTCAGCCCGGCCGCGATGGCGCCGCTGAAGATGGCGCCGAGGGTGTGGACGAACCAGTAGGACTTGGCAGCCTGCTGCTCGACCTTGCCCACGTAGACGATCGGCTCTTCCTGCACGAATGGCTCGGCGCGGAAGTAGGAGCTGGCGAGGCGGTACGGGTCTTCGCCTTCAGGATCGACCATTTCCAGAAACGGATGGGTTTCGTAGATCACCAGTTTTCCGCCCGGTTTCAGGGTCAACGCCACGTGGCGAAAGAACTCGCCGATGTCGGGCATCCAGTTCAGCACGCCGATGGTGATCAGCGCCACGTCGAAGCGGCTGTGCAGCGCGGCCGGCAGGTGATGGATATCGCTTTCGATGAATTCGCCGTTGTACGGCGAGCGCTGATTCAGCTCGCGGGCCTGTTCGAGAAACGCCTCCGATTGATCGACGCCGACCACACTGCGCGCGCCGAGGGCAAACAGCGAAAGGCTTTCGCGGCCGTTGTTGCAACCGAGTTGAATCACCTCTTTACCGTCGACGCCGACCTGCTCCAGCAAGCCGCGCAAGGTATCGTCGAGGCAAGAGAAATCAGCCTGGGACACGTCGTTCAACAGCGCTTGCCATTCGGCCGACTCACGGTGATGACGAGCGGAATCGTTCCACGCCTGTCGATTGCTGGCGATGGCGGTTTTATTGTTGGGCACTTCCATGGCGCACTCCGGGCGATGCTCGTGATTGAGCGGTGCCGAGTCTAGAACAGCTCGGCAATTCGGGTTGTTGCGAACTTGTAAGCCAACCCACAGTGCCATTGTGGGAGCGGGCTTGCTCGCGAAGGCGGTGTATCCGTCAACATGGATATCGACTGACACGACCTCTTCGCGAGCAAGCCCGCTCCCACACTTTTGGCGTGGTCACATTTGGTTGAGACGTTCACGCAGGAATTCGACCAGCGCCTGCACCGGGCGCGAAGCCTGGCGATGTTGCGGATACACCGCCGACAAGGTCAACGGTTCAGTGCGGTAATCGTCGAGGACCGGCACCAGTCGCCCATCCTTCAGCGCCGCGCCAACGATGAACGTCGGCAGATAGGTAATCCCCATCCCCTGCACCGCCGCATCACGCAGCAGCTCGCCATTGTTCACCCGCATGCGCCCGGTGACATTGACCAGCAGCGGCTTGCCCTGCCCCGCATTGAAGCGCCACTGTACCGAGCGCCCGTGGCCGTACGGCAGGCAGTCGTGGCTGTGCAGGTCTTCGGGATTGAGCGGCGTACCGCGTTCGGCCAGATACGCCGGGCTGGCGCAGTACACCCGTTCGATGGCGGCGATGCGCCGGGCGATCAGCGTCGAGTCTTCCAGCACACCGATGCGCAGCGCCAGGTCGTAGCCTTCGCCGAGCAGGTCCACCGGGCGATCGCTCAAATCCACCTCCACGGTGACCTCGCGATAGCGCTGCAGGAACAGCGGCAGCAGGCATCCCAGATGCGCCACGGCAAACGACAGCGGTGCACTGACGCGAATCGTACCGCGCGGCTCGGCGGTCTGCCCGGCGATGCCCTGCTCGACCTGTTCCACTTCGCCCAGCAGACGCAGCGCCGATTCGTAGTAGCTCTGGCCCAGTGGCGTGACATCGAGGCGTCGGGTGGAACGGTTCAACAAGCGCACACCGAGGCGCTCTTCGAGCTGCATCAAACGGCGGCTGACGAACTGCTTGGACAGGCCCAACTGATCGGCAGCGGCGGTGAAGCTGCCGGAGTCCATGACCTGGCAAAAAATACGCATGTCTTCGAACGGGTTCATTGTCACTCTCTGGTAGACAGTCAAACGCTTTATAGCCGCTTTTTCACTTTTCGACAGCTCATTAATCTGTGTTCACGGTTTGAGAACAGCCCGACACAACACCAAAAACTTTCGAAAAAGGAATTGAGCATGAACATCAAAAAGACCCTGACCGCATCCCTTCTCGCCCTCTCCATCGGCAATGCTTTCGCCGCTGGCAGCCCGGGTGTCGAACACACCACCCAGGCCTTCCTCGAAGCCCTCGCCGCCGGCGGTGGCAAACCGCTGGAACAGCTGAGCCCGAAAAATGCCCGTGCGGTACTGACTGGCGCTCAGGCGTCGGTGAAAGTCGACCTGTCCGGGGTTGAAGTCAGCGACAAGGCGATCACCGTCGATGGCCAGACGATCCACCTCAAAGTGGTGCGTCCAGCCAAGGTCAAAGGCGAGTTGCCGGTGTTCATGTTCTTCCACGGTGGCGGTTGGGTGTTGGGCGATTACCCGACGCACCAACGCTTGATTCGCGATTTGGTGGTCGGTTCTGGAGCGGTCGCGGTGTACGTCGATTACACGCCGTCGCCGGAAGCGCAGTACCCGACAGCGATCAACCAGGCCTACGCGGCGACCCAATGGGTGGCTGAGCATGGCAAGGACATTGGCGTCGACGGCAAGCGTCTGGCGGTGGCCGGCAACAGCGTCGGCGGCAACATGGCGGCGGTCGTGGCGCTGATGGCCAAAGAAAAGCAGAGCCCGGCCCTGCGCTTCCAGCTGCTGATGTGGCCGGTGACCAACGCGCAATTCGACGACGCGTCGTACCAGCAATTTGCCGAGGGCCATTTCCTCACAAAAGGCATGATGCAGTGGTTTTGGGACAACTACACCACCAACCCGGCCGAGCGTGCGCAGATCCACGCCTCGCCGCTCAACGCCAGCAGCGACCAGCTCAAGGGCCTGCCCGCCGCGCTGGTGCAGACCGCCGAATTCGACGTGTTGCGGGATGAAGGCGAAGGCTACGCGCGGCATCTGGATGCGGCCGGCGTGGCGGTGACCGCGGTGCGTTACAACGGGATGATTCATGACTTTGGCTTGCTCAATCCGCTGAGTCAGATTCCGGAAGTGAAAGCGGCCGTGCGGCAGGCGGCGGCGGAGTTGAAGACGCATCTGAACTAAGGCCCCCTCACTCGCCACACCAGACGGTGTGGCGAGTTTTTTGTCTGACCACATTCTGTGGCGAGGGAGCTTGCTCCCGCTGGGCTGCGCAGCGGCCCCAAAATTGTGTGAGCGCTGCGCACTCAAGCGGGAGCAAGCTCCCTCGCCACAACAGCGCTCATCATCGTGGAGCACATAATGTCCATCCTCCTCACCCACCCACTGTCCTGGAGCGCCGCCCTGCTGCTGCTCGACGCATTGCTCTGGCACCTCGCCCTGTTCCAGCATCGCGCACCGAGAGTCGGCATTCGCCTGGCGCTGTTCCTTGGTTTCAGCGCACTGATCATCAACGCCGAGATCAGCCCGTTGCAGGCGCCGCTGTTCGCCGATGACCGGGTGATGCAACTGGGCGCGACGGCGCTGGGGATTGTCTGGTGGCTGTACGCCGCGCGCGTATTGACCGAAGTGATCGGTCTGGCGCTGATGCGGCGCATCGGGCACAGCGGTCGGCTGTTGCAGGACGTGATCGGCGCGCTGGTGTTTCTGGCAGCGATCGTCGCGGCCGCCGGTTACGTGCTGGAGCTGCCGGTCAAAGGTTTGCTGGCGACCTCCGGGGTGGTGGCGATCGTCGTCGGTCTGGCGCTGCAAAGCACCTTGAGCGACGTGTTTTCGGGGATCGTGCTCAACACCACCAAACCGTATCAGGTCGACGACTTCGTGGTGATCGACGGCGTCGAGGGCAAGGTGCTCGACATCGACTGGCGCGCCACGCATCTGCTGACCAGCACCGGCACCCTGGCGGTAGTGCCGAACTCGGTGGCAGCCAAGGCGAAGATCGTCAATCTCAGTCGTCCGAGCAACCTGCACGGCGTCTCGATCAGCATCAAGGTACCGAATCACATTCGCCCACGACGGGTGCTCGACGCTCTCGACCGCACCCTGCAAGGCAGCAGCAGTCTGCTGCTCAATCCGCCGCCCAAAGCCGTGTTGAAAGAGGCCGGTGAAGAGATGTCGGAGTATGTCGCCAGCGGTTTCATCAGTGAACTGAGCAACAAAGGCGAAGTGCGCAATCAACTGTTCGACCTCGCCCACCGGCATCTCGAAGCCGCAGGTATTTCCCGTCACCCTGATGGCGTGATCAAACCCTCGACCCGCGCCCGCGCGTTGCTCGATGAAGTGAAAGTCTTTCGCTCGCTGAGCCATGAAGAACGTGATCGCCTCGCCGAATCGATGGTCGCGCAGCAGTACGCGGCCGGTCAGGTGGTGCTGGATCTGAATGAAGTCCCCGACAGTCTGTTTGTCATCGCCACCGGCGTGGTCAGTGCGACCGTGCCCGATGGCAACGGCCAGACTGAGGCCGGGCGCATGGGACCGAGCGAGGTCATGGGCGAACAGAGCATCCTCGCCGATACCCCGTCGCAAGCCACGTTCACCGCGCTGACTTCGAGCATCATCTACCGCCTCGACAAAACCCTGGCGCGCCAATGCATGGCGCAGCGCAGCGAAGTCGGCCAGGCGCTGAACAAATTGCAGGCCGTGCGACAGCAGAGCAGTCGGCTGGCGTTGATGGCCAAACCGGTGGCGGTGCGCAAGGGTGGTTTTTTGGGTTGGCTGCAAAAGCGCTAGCCCTATCAAACAGCTGAACGCCAAACCTTGTGGCGAGGGAGCTTGCTCCCGCTTGAGTGCGCAGCGCTCACAAGATTTCGGGGACTGCTGCGCAGCCCAGCGGGAGCAAGCTCCCTCGCCACAGGAGGTGGTGGATTGCGCCTCTTTTTACTGCACATGAAAATGCCCGCAATAAAGCGGGCACTTTCAGTTCAAGCAATTACTTGGCAGTGAACTTGGTGTAGCTGTTGATCAGGTTGCGGTAGTTCGGCAGGCGCTCGGACAGCAGATGCGCCAGGCCTTCCATGTCGTTGCGCCAGTCACCCTGCAGCTCGCACGCCACTGAAAACCAGTTCAACAGTTGCGCACCGGCAGCGGACATCCGCGCCCACGCCGCCTGCTGCACAGTGGTGTTGAAAGTGCCGGACGAGTCGGTGACCACGAACACTTCATAACCTTCGGCGATGGCCGACAAGGTCGGGAACGCCACGCACACGTCGGTCACCACACCGGCGATGATCAGTTGCTTGCGACCGGTCGCCTTGATCGCCTTGACGAAGTCTTCGTTGTCCCAGGCATTGATCTGGCCTGGACGCTGAATGAACGGCGCGTCCGGGAACTGCTCGCGCAGCTCAGGCACGATCGGGCCGTTCGGACCGGCGTCAAAACTGGTGGTGAGGATGGTCGGCAGCTTGAAGAACTTGGCGATGTCGCCCAGCGCCAGCACGTTGTTCTTGAACTCGTTGGGGGTGAAGTCCTGCACCAGCGAGATCAGACCGGTCTGGTGATCGACCAGCAGCACGACCGCATCATCTTTGTTCAGACGCTTGTAGGGAACGCTCATGGGAAACTCCTTGGGTGGATATTGCAAGAAGCGCCGGGCCGGTTGGCCGGCGCTTTTTTGTAGGGATCAGAAAGCGAAACAGGAACAGCCGAACGCGCCCCAGAAACCGGCGAAGTCGCTGACCGGTGCGTTCGACAGTCGGGCTTTTTCATGGCTGTGCGAGTGCACCGCGCAGGCACCGACACACTGGTGCACTTGCGCCTGCAACGGCGAGTTCGGCCGCCAGTGGCCCGGCACCTTGACCACCGGTGACCAGTCCGGCAGCACAGGGATCGAGCGTGGGCCGAGGTCTTCGAAATCGCCGGCGGCGTAGACGATCTTGCCGCCGACCACGGTCAGCACCGACTCGATCCACTTGATTGCTTCTTCCTCGACATGGAAAAAGTCCGCGCTCAGCGCCGCCAGATCCGCCAGTTGCCCGACCTTGATCTGGCCCTTGTTGCCCTGCTCGGAGGAGAACCAGGCGCTGCCGTGGGTGAACAGTTCCAGCGCGGTAGTGCGTGGCAGACCTTCTTCGTACAAGGCCAGACCGCCGACGGTGCGGCCGCTGACCATCCAGTACAGCGAGGTCCACGGGTTGTAGCTGGACACCCGCGTGGCATCGGTGCCGGCGCCCACTGGCACGCCTTCGGCAAGCATGCGTTTGATCGGCGGCGTGGCTTCGGCGGCTTTCGCGCCGTAGCGGTCGACGAAGTATTCGCCCTGGAACGCCATGCGATCCTGAATCGCGATGCCGCCGCCCAGCGCCCTCACCCGCTCGATGTTCTGCGGGGTGATGGTTTCGGCGTGGTCGAAGAACCACGGCAGACCATTGAATGGAATGTCGCGATTGACCTTCTCGAACACGTCGAGCATGCGGCTGATCGATTCGTTGTAAGTGGCGTGCAAGCGGAACGGCCAGCGCTGCTCGACCAGATGGCGCACCACCGGTTCCAGCTCCTGTTCCATGGTCTGCGGCAGGTCCGGGCGCGGTTCGAGGAAGTCTTCGAAGTCGGCGGCGGAGAACACCAGCATCTCGCCGGCGCCGTTGTGCCGCAGGTAATCGTCGCCCTGGTGCAACTTGACGCTGCCGGTCCAGTTCTGGAAATCGCTGAGTTCTTCTTTCGGTTTCTGGGTGAACAGGTTGTAGGCGATGCGCACGGTCAACTGGTCATCCTTGGCCAGTTGCTCGATCACCTGATAGTCATCCGGATAGTTCTGAAAACCACCGCCGGCATCGATCGCACTGGTCAGGCCGAGGCGATTGAGTTCGCGCATGAACTGACGGGTCGAGTTGACCTGATATTCCAGCGGCAGCTTCGGCCCCTTGGCCAGCGTCGAGTACAGAATCATCGCGTTGGGTTTTGCCACCAGCATGCCGGTCGGGTTGCCGTTGGCATCGCGGACGATCTCGCCGCCCGACGGGTTCGGCGTGTCGCGGGTGTAACCGGCGACGCGCAGGGCGGCACGGTTGAGCAGCGCGCGGTCGTACAGGTGCAGAACGAACACCGGGGTGTCCGGTGCCGCCTGGTTGAGTTCTTCGAGGGTCGGCATGCGTTTTTCGGCGAACTGGAATTCGTTCCAGCCACCCACCACGCGCACCCATTGCGGAGTCGGCGTGCGGTCGGCCTGCTCCTTGAGCATGCGCAGCGCATCGGCCAGCGACGGCACGCCTTCCCAACGCAGTTCGAGGTTGTAATTCAGGCCGCCACGGATCAGGTGCAGGTGCGAGTCGTTGAGGCCGGGGATCACGCAGCGCCCGTGCAGGTCGATCACTTGCGTGGCCGAACCACGCAGGGCCATGGCCTGGGTGTCGTTACCGACGACGACAAAGCGGCCGTCCTTGATCGCCACCGCACTGGCCAGCGGCTTGCTGCGGTCTACGGTATGAAATTGGCCATTGAACAGAATCAGATCGGCGTTCATCGCAGTTCCTTTCGAGAGAAATGAATGGGGTTCAGCGTGACGGCTGTTTCGCGGGCTCGACGTGAGCATGGGCCTGACCGGCTTCCAGCCACGGCGCGAACAACCGGGTCACGCGGGGCATGAACACGTACACCACCGACAGGACGATGGTCAGGGTGATCAGGAACGTGGCGACCACGTAGTTGGAAAGCAGCGGATGCAGCTTGAGCAGCGGCCCCCAGATCAGCGGCACCAGCAGCGTGTGCGGCAGAATCACCAGCAGGGTGATCACCGCTTGCTTCCAGCGCGGCGGCGGCCTGGCGGCATCGGCCAGCGGGGCGAACCAGAATTCGTTGACCGGCGCGACTTCGGTCTGGTCGCCATCGGCGAGCATCGGCGCCGCTTCATCCACCAGCGCCTGACGCTGCGGCGACTCCAGCCACAGCTGCATGGCCTCGGTGGAGCAAAAGCGCAGCACGCAGGTGTACGTGTCGAGGCCTTTGAGCTTGCCGCGCACGACATCGACCCCGAGGTGGCCGTCGCGCTGCCCGGCGACCCTGACGATGTTGCGCAACCACGCCTCGTAAGGCTGTTCAAACCCGGCCTTGACCCGATGCTTGACGATCAGGGTCACGGTCTCACCGACCCCCGGTGCTTTTGGACTCAGGGCTTCAGGCATAACGCAGCACTCCGGGCAGACGGACATTGAGCGCCAGGCGTCCCGGCCCGGCGATAAACACAGTGGCGAACAGGATCAACAGCAACCAGCCGAATTGCCCCTCGGCCACACTCCATTGCGGATGCACGACCAGCAGCGCCACCAGCAGAACAAAAAGAATAGGCAAGCAAGCCAATCGCGCCAGCACTCCGGCGACGATCAGTAGCGGGCAGAGCACTTCGGCGAAAATCGCCAGGCAGAGCGTGAGGTGCGCGCCAAGGTGGAAAGGGTCTTCGATCTGCTGCAATTGCGCGTTGAAGTTCAACAGCTTGGGCAAGCCGTGCACCCACAGCAGAAACAATCCGCCGCTGACCCGCAGAAACAGCAAACCGGCGTCGCGCGCCCGTTCATCCCTTTGCAAAGCGTTCATGACCCCACCCTTTATTTCTTATCGGGGTGAATCATGCTCGGTGTGGGCGGTGGGAAATTGAATGGATGTGCTCTCTTTCAGGCGAGTCGGATTCCTGTGCGAGCGAGCCTGGTGCGGGCGGCGATCCGACAGTGGCGTCCGGTCAGCCAGCATCATTGTTGAATGACACACCGCTTTCGCGAGCAAGCCCGCTCCCACAGGGAAATTTGGCGCGTCAGGAATGCGGGATATCCAGCGGCGCCGCCATGAACTGGCTGATCCGCGAGCGCAGCCAGCGCTCGGCCGGGTCGTTGTCGTGCACCCCGCTCCAGGCCATCGACAGTTGCGCGGCGTCGATCGGGAACGGTGGATCTTCAGCGCGCAGGTTGCAGCCTTCGACCAGCGCACACGCGGCGTAGTCCGGCACGGTGGCAATCATTTCAGTGCCGGCGAGCAACGCGCGCAAACCGCTGAACTGCGGCACGCCGAGCACCACCCGCCGACGCCGGCCGAGCTTGGCCAGATCCAGGTCGATATTGCCGCTCAGGTCGCCGGAGAACGACACCATCGCGTGCGGGCGCTCGCAGTATTCGTCCAGTGTCAGCGGCCCGGGACGGTCATCGCCGCGCAGGACCTTGCAGGGAATATCGCGCAGCTTCTTGCGCTTGGCATTGGCCGGCAGATCGGTGGTGTAACTGACCCCGACCGAGATTTCCCCGGACGCCAGCAGCGCCGGCATCAACAGATAGTTGGCGCGTCGCACCACCACGACAATCCCCGGTGCTTCCTGCTGAAGCTGTCGCAGCAGCGGCGGAAACAGACCGAACTCGGCGTCGTCCGACAGGCCGATGCGGAACACGTCGCAACTGCTCGCCGGGTCGAACTCCTTGGCCCGGCTGACCGCGCCGGAGATCACGTCCATCGCCGGTTGCAGTTCCTGCAGAATCGCCAGCGCGCGGGCGGTCGGCTCCATGCTGCGACCGTTGCGCAGCAGCAACGGATCATCGAACAGGTCGCGCAAACGTCCCAGCGCCGCGCTCACTGCCGGCTGGCCCATGAACAGTTTTTCAGCGACGCGGGTCAGGTTCTTTTCGAACATCAGCGCTTCGAAAATCACCAGCAGGTTCATGTCGACGCGACGCAGATCGTTACGGTTCATGGGCGGCAATTCCTTCTATGACCAGTCGCAAGTGCTGAGCACTTTACCCGATCAACGGCGGTTTGCATCCGGGTCAGGCCTGCGAATTAACAACGATTAACTCGTCAGCCTGCCTCTCGCGTCTTAACAATGCAGGCCTCTGCGCAGCGTTGTTTTTGCCCCCACGACACGGACTTTGGCCATGGCTCATTTACAGCAATCAGTCGCCCTCGCCCCTGCCAGCGAAACCCGCAAGCCGCTCATCGGCGGCCTCAGCCCGCAACGGGAGCGACAGGTCAAACAACTGATCCTCGAACGCCTCGGAGAAAGCCTGGAAGTGGCCGAGCTGGCACGCGCCTGCTCGCTGTCGCGCAGCCATTTCTCCCGGGCGTTCAAGGCCAGCACCGGCCAGGCACCCCAGGACTGGATCCGCGAACAGCGCATCGCCCGCGCCAAGCTGTTGATCCGCCACACGGGCCTGAGCCTGACGCAGATCAGCCTGGAATGCGGCTTCTGCGATCAGGCACATTTCTGTCACATGTTTACTCGCAGCGAAGGGATCAATCCGTTCGCCTGGCGCTGTCAGGTCATGCGTGAAAACCAGGACACCCGGACCCGGCCCATGACCTTTTGAGCGTTGCGCAGGAGCCCGGCGTTGCACTGATGGCCAAACCTGAGGAATATGCTGCGATACCTTGCACTCGACGATCTGCGTCCTCACGCAGCGTTCATTTGCCAGGATCGCCGCATCACCGCAGGAGTGTGCTGTTGAGTCTTTCCCCGAATCAGGCTATCGGCTTCGGCCCCTATCGGATCTACACCGGGCAGCGGCTGGTCATGGAAGGTGACCAGCCGCTGCGCCTGGGAAGGCGCGCCATGGACATTCTGCTGATGCTGCTGGCGCATGCCGGTGAAGTGGTGAGCAAGCAGCAACTGCTCGCTGGCGTGTGGCCGGACAGTGTCGTCGAAGACATCAATCTGCGAGTACACATGGCCGCCCTGCGCAAGGCGCTGGGCGATGGTCAGGCCGGCCAGCGCTACATCGTCACCGTGGCCCAGCGCGGCTACAGTTTCGTTGCCCCGCTGACGGTGCAAGTCAGCGGACAACGGCTGCTGGAGGCAGCACCCGGACGCCATAATTTGCCGTTGCGCCATACCCGGATGATCGGCCGCCAGCCGCTGGTGGACAATCTGATGCAGCAACTGCCGCGACAGCGTTGCATCACCCTGGTCGGCCCCGGCGGAATCGGCAAGACCACCGTCGCCCTGCGCGTCGCCGAGCAGTTGCTCGGACGCTATCGTGACGGGATCCGGCTGCTGGATCTGGCACCGCTCAACGACCCGACGCTGATCGCCTCGCAACTGGCAACCCTGCTTGATCTGGCAGTGCACGACGGCGATCCGCTGGCAGGGGTGATCAATCATTTGCGCGAGCGCCAGATGCTGCTGGTGATCGACAATTGCGAGCACCTGATCGATGCCGTGGCGCTGCTCGTCGAGAGCCTCCTGAGCGGCGCGCCGCAGGTGCACATTCTGGCCACCAGCCGTGAAAGCCTGCGCGCTGAAGGCGAGTTCGTGCAGCGTCTGGAATCCCTCGATTGCCCGCCAGCAATGGCCGTTCTCGATCGCCAGCAGGCGATGGGTTTTGCTGCCCTGCAACTGTTCGTCGAACGGGCCATGGGCGCCCATGAACACTTTGAACTGAGCGACGCCGACGTACCGCTGGCCATGGAAATCTGTCGGCGCCTGGACGGTATTCCGCTGGCCCTGGAGCTGGCGGCAGCGCAGGTCCAGAGCCTGGGCCTGAGCGGCTTGCTGGAGCAATGGCAGGGCCATCTGCACCCGCTGGCGGCGGGCAACCACCCTCGCCATGCGCGGCACCAGACGTTGCACGCCACACTGGACTGGAGTTTCAACCTGCTCAGCCCCTGCGAGCAGACCTGTCTGCGGCGCCTCGGGGTCTTTCGCGGCAGCTTCAGCCTGGCATCCGCCGCGGCGGTGATCGTCGGTCAGCACATCGATCCGACGCAGGTACTCGCGTCGGTCACGCAACTGGTGGGTAAATCGCTGCTGAATGTGGATGTTGGCGATGAAGAAGTGTTTTATCGCCTGCTCGACACGACCCGCCATTACGCCCTGGAAAAACTCGAATACAGCGGCGAGCACGAAACCCTGCGCGAACGCCACGCCGAACGCTGTCTGGCATTGATGGAGCAGGCGCAGACCGAATGGGAAAGCACTCCGAGCACGCAATGGATCGAGCGCTATGCCCGAAGCCTGGAAGACCTGCGCGCCGCCCTCGACTGGAGCTTGCAGGGTAACGGCTCGCGCCATCTCGGCATCCGTTTGACAGCGACGTCGGCCGCGTTGTGGCAGGAGCTGTCGTTGCTCAAGGAATATGGCGACCATGTGCGCCAGGCACTGACCTTGCTCGGCGGTGCCGAGCAACCCTGCCCACGTCTGGAGATTGCCCTGCAACTGGCACTCGGCAGCGCCTGCTACCACACCTGGGGCGGTTCGCCGGAGACTGTCGACGCCTTCACTCAGGCCAACGCATTGGCGCAACAGCAAAACGATGTCGCCGGACAATTGCGTGCCATCTCCGGGCACCTGGCGGTCAATCTCAGTTGCGGGCATTACCAGGCGGCATTGCTGCAAAGCGAACAGTTCGATCGTCTCGGCGGCCACGACGAGCCACTGCTGTCGTTGAGCATTCACCGCTTGCGCGTCCTCGCCCTGCACTTCGCCGGCGACCAGCCGCAAGCGCGGGTCAGTGCCGAGCAAGTGATCCAGCGCATGGCCCACAGCGGCTATCGCAACCGCTTCACCCACGGTTTCGGCGTGCAATACGACCAGAGCGTGGCTTCGCTGACCATTCTTGCCCGGGTGCTGTGGCTGCAGGGGTTTCCCGAACAGGCTTGGCGCACCGCTCGGCAGGCGCTGGACATCGCGGTGCAGATTAATCACGGCACTTCGATCTGCTACACCCTGGCGCTGGCCAGCTGTCTGATCGCGCATTACAACGGCGACGACAAGAACGCTCGCGCGCTGTTGCAACTGCTGTTGGAGCAGGCGCAGAAGCACTCGGTGCTGCTGTTCTATCGCTGGGGCCGGCACTATGCGCAGGTGATCGATAAGCATCTGGCGCAGCCCGACGCTCCGGCGGATAACGGGCTGATCAAGGAGCTGATGGTCACGCTCGATGCTCGCCATATCGATGAGGCGTTGCTGGAGCGGGCGCACAGCGGTGCGGCAGGCTGGAGCACCGCAGAAGTGTTGCGGGCCGAGGCTGAGCGATTATTGGCGGATGAGGCGGGTTGTCCGCAAGGACGCCTTCGTGAACAGGCAGAACACCTCCTGCAAAACGCGCTCGCCATCGCCCGCTCCCAGGGCGCGCTGGCCTGGGAGCTACGCAGCGCCACGTCTTTGGCTCAACTGTGGCAGCGTCAATCACGCCATCGCGAGGCACTGGATCTGCTGACCCCGATCTACCAGCGCTTCACCGAAGGCTATGCCACCCCGGACCTGCGCAAAGTGCGCTCACTGCTCGACGCGTTGCGTGGCCAGTTGTCCGCCCGCGCTTGATCGATTTCGTCCGCTGTACAGGACATGACGCTGCAGGTTTTCCATCCGTTCAGCGCTGGTTTCCAGCTGTTCCCGGACATAACAGCGAAGGGTGTTGAGCATCCGATACCGCGTCGAATCTCCACCGCGCTCCATCGTCAGCCATGACTTGGCGGCCAGGCGTTCAATCACCGCCCGCAGATGCGCACCGTCAATGACCCGCAGCGCAGCGTCCGCGGTGAAGGCCATGTTGAACACCGACAGGCGCTGCAATACCCGTCGTTCACAGGGACGCAGATCCTGATAACTCCAGTCCAGCGCGGCGCTCATGGATTGATGCCGGGGCATCGCGGTGCGTCGGCCATGACTGAGCAGGCGCAGACCGTTGTCCAGTTGCGCTAACAGCCCCACCAGCGCCAGCGCATCGATTTGCGCAGCCGCCAGTTCGATGGCCAGCGGCAAACCGTCCAGGCGCCGACAGATCGCGCCCACGGTGTGCAGATCCTGCTCGCGCAGGCGGAAATCGTGCTGACGGGCACGCGCACGGCTGACCAGCAATTGCACCGCCGAATAGCCCATGAGTTCGTCGACACTGGCCGGTGCCGACGCCTTGGGGAAGGTCAATGGCGCAATCGGTTGCAGGGTCTCGAGATGGGCTTGCAGCGGTTCGCGACTGGTGACCAGTAGCGCCAGCCGCGGCGCCGCCAACAGCAATCGTTCCACCAGCGCCCGGCATGATTCGCGACGCCGCTCGCCGTTATCCAGGATCAGCAAGGCATGCCGCGACGCTAACGTATCGAACGAGGTATCCAGAGTGTGCAGCAGACAGTCGAGCAACGACGGCGCATCATCGGCAATGGACAGGTCGATGTACCAGACACCGTCGCGATAATGCTGCAACAGCAACTCGGCCACCCGCAACGCCACCGTGGATTTGCCGATGCCCGCCGGGCCCGTCAACGTCATCAGCCGGCACAGCGGCATTTGTCGCACCAGGCTGCCGACCAGCGAATCGCGGCCGATGACCGGGGTCAAGCGTGCGGGCAGGTTATGTTGCGGCGCCTGCAGGGTTTCGAATACCACTTGCGCGACACTGTCGCCGTGCACCGGGGCGATAAAGCTGTAACCACATTGCGGCACGTTGACGATATAACGCTGGCCGTTCTCACCATCGCCCAGCGCCCGGCGCAACGCAGCGATGTGCACTCGCAGGTTGATCTCTTCGACCACACTGTCCGGCCACACCCAGGCGATCAACTGCTCCTTGCGCACCACTCGACCAGCGTGCTCGACTAGCACCTGCAAAATATCGAGGGCGCGCCCGCCCATGCGCAACTGTCGATCCCCTTCGAGGATCAACCGTTGGCGCAGATGAAAGGAGTATGGCCCGAAATGCAGGACCGATGCCGCGGGTAAATCATTGTGGCTGTTCATGCCGTTTTCCGGCGCCAGTGCTCGCGGGCAGCATGCCCTCGGCGTCCAGTGCCTCTCCCTCCCAAGCGTTGCCGTTTATCTTGGCAGGCGCCGGTAACGGCACAACCTCCGTACGGGGCGCAACACGGACATCCGGATGCACCGGACGGACACAACCGCTCTAGCTGAACTGTTCGCGGTATTGCGCCGGGGTCAGACCAAGCTTTTCAGTGAACAGAAAACGCATGTGCCGCACACTGCCGAAACCACTTTTATAGGCGACGGTCTTCAACGGCAGCTCGGTGGTCTCCAGAAGATTACGCGCGCAATCGATCCGGGCGTTTTGCAGAAACTCCATCGGCGTCATGCCCACATCCCGCGCGAACAGCCGCGCAAAGTGCCGGGTACTCATGTTCGCCAGACCCGCCATGCGCTCGACCGTGAAGGCTTCTTCGAGGTGTTCCAGCACATGGTTCTGCACCCGCGTGATCGCGGTTTCCTGAGGGGATACTGCCGCCATCAACGGACTGAACTGTGCTTGTCCGCCCTGTCGTTTCATCACCACCAGCAGCACCTTGGCCACGTCCTGAGCGACTTTTTTCCCATGATCCCGGGCGACCACGGCCAGCGCCAGATCGATACCGGCGGTCACGCCCCCCGAGGTAATCAGATTGCGGTCCTCCGTGTAGATCCGGTCGGTCTCCACCTGCGCCTCGGGGAAGGCCTTGATCAGTCGTTCGGTGTAGTTCCAGTGCGTGGTCACGCGATAACCGTCGAGCAGACCGGCATGCCCGAGCACAAAAGCCCCGGTGCAGATCGAACCGTAGCAACCAGCCTGCCTCACCGCACGCGGTAGCCAGGCGAGCAGCGCCGGGTGTCTTTCGTTATAGGCACCCGGCCCACCCGGTACCAGCAACAGGTCGAAGGCCTGGGTCGGGTCGTCGATATGGCGGTCGGTCTGCACCTGCACGCCATTGGACGCCCGCAGCATCCCGCGCTCGGTGCCCAGGGTAATCAGTTGATAGTGATCTTCGGGCTTCAAGTAGCGATTGGCGACCGAAAACACCTCCATGGGACCGGCCATGTCGAGCAGAAGAAAGTCGGGAAACAGCACCATTGCCACGGTTTTCATGGGTGAACATCACTGAAATCAAGGAAAAGGAAGCAAGCCTCGCATTATGGCCAAGTGCATAGAGAGCGGCGAAAAGAATGCGTGATCGACTGCGCAAAACTGTCAACCTGAGAGGGACAGTATTTCAATTTCCATCTACTTATTGCATCCATCGTTTAACAGTAACCTTCTCCTCACTCGGACGAATCAACGTCCCGCAAGGAGAATCCATCATGCTGACCCTTCGCAAAGCTTCCGACCGTGGCCTCGCCAATCATGGCTGGCTGAAGTCCTTCCACACCTTTTCCTTTGCCAGTTACCGCGATCCACGCGAACAGGGTTTTTCCGACCTGCTGGTGATCAACGATGACCGCGTGGCGGCCGGCAAGGGTTTCGGCCAGCACCCACATCGCGACATGGAGATCTTTTCCTACGTGCTTGAAGGTGCGCTGGAGCACAAGGACACCCTGGGCACCGGTTCGGTGATCCGCCCTGGTGATGTGCAACTGATGAGCGCCGGCAGCGGCGTGGCCCACAGCGAGTTCAACCATTCGGCCACCCGGCCTGTGCATTTTCTGCAGATCTGGATCGTGCCGGAAGTGGCCGGTGCCAAGCCGCGCTACCAGCAAGAGCACTTCAGTGCGCAGAAAAAACGCGGCCGCCTGCAACTGATCATCTCGCCGGACGGCGCTGATGGCTCGCTGAAAGTACGTCAGGACGCACGGGTCTACGCCGGCCTGTTCGACGGCCAGGAAAGCGCAACGCTGAAACTGCCGGCCAACCGTTATGCCTACGTGCATGTGGCGCGTGGCAGCGTGGAACTCAACGGCGTGCAATTGCAGGAAGGCGACGGTGTGCGGGTTCGTGAAGAACAGGCCCTGACCTTGAGCAACGGCGTGGATGCCGAAGTGCTGGTGTTTGATCTGCGGCCGCAGGAGTTGCCGCAAATGCCATGAGGCACGGGTTTAACGCCTGCAAAAACGGCCTTCATTTGAAGGCCGTTTTTTATTGCGGTGGCAGTGGCGTTGGCAACTCCGGCGATTTGGGTGTGTGGGCATCCTTGCCCGCCTGGACCGCCGCGAAGGTGGTTTGTATCGCTACGTACATGTTGGCTTGATTGGCGTAATAGGCCCCAACGACGATGGCGACTATTCCAAGTAACTGGACAGCCGTTGCTGCCCAGACATTGGCCTTGACGGTCGCGCCCTGCCTTGCTGCGTCCTGCGCGCCGTCGGCAATTCTGCGCATCTCTTGCGTAATCAAGTCGTAGCGTTTGTCTCGTTCGACTTGAGTTTTGTCGCGCTCAATCTGAACAGATAGAAAACCGTCAATTTTCATTGATACCGCGTCCAGTCGAGCATCCATTCGTGTCTCGATGGTCTCGATCCTGGCATTGAATTCTTCTCGACTGATGGTGCCCATGACTTGCGTACTCTGACCGTTACCCGTTATGTCACTGCTTTGAAAGTGACTGAATTCCCTGGCTTCCAATTCGACACCTTTATCGGGCTACCGATACCGTCCGTGGTATGTCACTCCAGTGCAAGCGTGCGGCCTCGCACCAGCCTTTGGGTACGATAGCCCCCGGTCCTTCGGCCTACAAGCCAGCGGATTCTGCGTCCGGCGTAGGCCATTTCGTCAGACCTTGTGAGTTCGCCGAGAAAACGCGCCTTACTCGTTTTCCGACGCAAACACCTCGACGATCTGCTCGATCACTGCCCTCACCCGCGCGGTATGACGCAGGTCTGCATGGGTCACCAGCCACACTTCGTACGGCTGCGGCCGGGTACGCTGCGGCCAGAGCCGCACCAGACCGTCGCGCTCGCCCATGTACAGCGGGATTTCTCCTACACCAATACCCGCCGCAATCGAGCGACGCATCAACAGGCTGGAACCGAGGCTGGCGACGATTCGTCCGCGGCTGATCGGCTCCCCCACCAGGTTCAGGTCCCGGTTGCTCTGCAGATACGGTTGATAAACCACCAGATCATGCCCGACGAAAGCACTGCCGGGTTCAGGTTCTCCGTGGGCGTCAACGTAAGCTTTTGAGGCGAACAATCCCGTTGGCCAGCGCGCGATACGCCGGGCGATCAGGTCCGGATTGTCGGGCCGGGTGTTGCGTACGGCGATATCCGCCTCGCGCTTGGCCAGACTGAGGATCTGCGTGGAGGCGTCCAACTGCACGCGTACGTCCGGATGCAGTTCATGCAGGCGGGCGATGGCCGGGATCAGGAAGTCGATGGCCAGCGAATCGGTGGTGCTGACCCGCACCGTGCCGGTCAGGCGATCATCCAGCCCCTGGATCTGCCGCTCCAGCTCCAGCGCCGAATGCTCCATTTTCTCCACGGACCTGAGCGCCGCTTCACCGACGGCGGTCAGCGCATAGCCGTCAGACGTGCGCAGGAACAACGTTGCGCTGAGGGACTTTTCCAGTGCGGTAATCCGCCGTCCGACGGTGGCTTGATCCACCCCCAACACCCGCGCTGCGCCGCGCAGTGTCGACTCGCGACAGACCGCGAGAAATACCCGTGCGTCATCCCAATTCATCTGATCCCCCGTTGATGCAGATTTGCATCACTGCGCCGCCAAAACGCTGCGTTAAAGCAGCAACAATAGCCGATATCCTCACCCCTGTTCTCAAGTTTGAAATGCTTTTGCAGGGAATCATTGGCGCTCCCCTGAACTCCCAACTACAGACCACCTACGCAACAGGACCGGATATGACACTGCCCAGCGAAATGACCCGTATCGAAATCACCCAACCCGGTGGCCCCGAAGTCTTGCAGGCCAAACACGTGCCACTGCCCGTCGCCGCAGCCGGCGAAGTGCTGATTCGCGTGCATGCCGCCGGGATCAACCGCCCCGACGCCCTGCAACGTGCCGGCAAATACCCGATGAAGCCCGGAATGAATCCGATCCCCGGCCTGGAAGTGGCCGGCGAAGTCGTGGCGCTGGGCGCCGGCGTCAGTGAGTTTGCCGTGGGCGACAAGGTCTGCGCGCTGACCAACGGTGGCGGTTACGCCGAGTACTGCACCGTCCCGGCCGGGCAAACCCTGCCGATCCCCGATGGTCTGGATTGGGTGCAGGCCGCCGCCATCCCGGAAACCTTTTTTACCGTGTGGGCCAACCTGTTCGGCCTCGGCGACGCCCAGCGTGGTCAGCGCGTGTTGATCCACGGCGGCACCAGCGGCATCGGTACCACCGCGTTGATGCTATGCCGCGAGTTTGGCATCGAAGCCTTTGCCACTGCCGGCAGCGCGGATAAATGCGCGGCCATCAGTGAACTGGGTGGCCAGCCGATCAATTATCGCGAGCAGGACTTCGCCGCGGTCATCGCCGAAAAGACTGCAGGCCAAGGGGTAAACGCGGTTCTCGATATCATGGGTGCCTCGTACCTCAATGGTAATGTCAGCGCGTTGGCAATGGATGGCCGGCTGGTAATGCTCGGCTTTCTCGGCGGCGGACGGGCCAACGATGTCGACCTGCTGGCGATCATGGCCAAACGCGCGGTGATCACGGGTTCGTTGCTGCGTGCGCGTACCTCGGAGGAAAAGGCCGCAATTGCCGAGCAACTGCGCGAACACGTGTGGCCGGTGCTGGCCGCCGGGCGCTGCCTGCCGATCATCGACAAGGTCTACTCGCTGAACGATGCGGCCCAGGCGCATGCGCGCATGGAAGGTGGCGATCACATTGGCAAAATTGTGCTGCGGGTGGACTGAGCCGCAGCATTTTGTAATCGTTGCAAGCACACGGCGGTCGAAAAAGTCACGCGCAGGCGGAGGCTTCTGGTAAAAAGCCTTCTTTGTCTGCGTTGTGGTGAACCGTTTAATGTTCCTGTCCTTCATGACTCGTTTGCGTCGTCGCCGTCTGGCGTTCGCCTGCATGGCTGCGCTGATCATTGGCGTGCCGACGAGTTGCGCGGTGCTCGAACACACCGAGCGCAAACTGCTGTTTCGCATCGAACCGGGCACGGCCGGCTGGTATCACGGCTTGCCGGGCAGCGTGCAGGAACTCGATTTGCAGCCCAAGAGCTTCAAGGCCGGGCAGAATATTCATGCCTGGTGGTGGCCGGCAGAAAAAGCCAATGCCCCGGCAATCCTCTATCTGCATGGTGTGCGCTGGAACCTCACCGGGCAGTTGTTCCGTATCGAACAACTGCGCGCGGCCGGCTACTCGGTACTGGCCATCGACTACCGTGGTTTCGGCCAGAGCAAGGGTGATCTGCCTTCAGAAAGCAGCGTGTACGAAGATGCTCGTGTGGCGTGGGAACGTTTCAAACTGCTACAGCCCGACCCGAGCAAACGCCTGATCTACGGTCACTCGCTGGGGGGCGCCGTGGCCATTGATCTGGCTGCCGAACTCGGCCAGGACGCCGTTCGGGACAATACTCCGCTGCCGGTCAAAGGCCTGGTGATCGAGTCGACGTTCACCTCCCTCGCCGACGTGGCGGCCGCAGTGGCCAACACTTCACTACCGGTGCGCTGGCTGCTGTCGCAGAAGTTCGACTCCATCGACAAGATCGCCGAAATTCACATGCCACTGCTGGTGGTGCACGGCATGGCTGACGCGTTTGTGCCGCCGCGCTTCAGCGAGCAACTGTTCAACGCCGCCCTACAACCAAAGCGACTGCTCTTGGTGCCGGGAGCCACCCACAACAACAGCATGGCGCTGGGCGGGCAGAATTATCGCAAGGCGATTGATGCGCTGATGCAGTCCAAACCCGCGCCCCACGTCGCAGGACCCGCGCTGGCACGCAGCGCACAGGACTCCTAGCGATAGCCGCGAGCCTGCAGATCAAACAGCTTGGCATAGTGTCCTTCGGCGGCGATCAGGCTGTCGTGATCGCCCTGCTCCAGTATCCGTCCGGCCTCCAGCACCATGATCTGATCGGCGTTGCGCACACTGGAGAAGCGATGGGAGATCAGCAAGGTCATGCGACCCTCGGTGTGCTGGCTGAAATGCTCGAACACTGCCGCTTCCGCCGCCGGATCCAGCGCCGAGGTCGGCTCGTCGAGAATCAGGATGTCGGCATCGCGGCGCATATAGGCCCGGGACAAGGCAATCTTCTGCCATTGCCCACCCGACAACTCCTGACCGCCGGCAAACCAGCGACCCAGTTGCGTGGCGTAGCCGCGGTCGAGCCCTTCGATGAACGGCGCGGCCATGCCTTCAGCCGCTGCCGCGTGCCAGCGCGGTTCTTCGTTGAAGGCCGAAGTATCCCCCACGCCGATGTTTTCACCCACAGTGAACTGGTAGCGAATGTAGTCCTGAAAAATCACGCCGATACGCCGCCGCAAGGTGATCTCTTCCCAATCCTGCAAATCGCTGCCGTCGAGCAGAATGCGCCCCTGATCCGGCCGATACAGGCGGGTCAGCAATTTGATCAGTGTGGTCTTGCCTGAGCCATTCTCCCCCACCAGCGCCACGCTCTTGCCGGGCACCAGGTGCAGGTCGATACCTTCCAGCGCTGCACGGGTTGCTCCGGGATAACGGAAACCGACGTTCTCAAAGCGCAGGCCATCACCCGGATGCGCGCCGATGGTTAGATGACCGGAATCAGCCATCACCGGTTCGGCCAGGTACTCGTACAGGTTCGACAAGTACAGACCGTCCTCGTACAAGCCGCTGATCGCACTCAGGCTGCTGCTGACCGCACTCTGGCCCTGCTTGAACAGCACTAGGTACATGGTCATCTGGCCGAGACTGATATTGCCGTGCACGGCATCGATCACTACCCAGGCATAAGCCAGATAGAACGCCCCGGTGCCGAGCAATCCAAGACCGAAGCCCCAGCCATCGCGACGCAATGTCAGGCGCCGATCCTCGGCGTAGAGCTTGGCGAAGGTGTCCCGATAACGCTGCAACAGCAACGGCGCGAAGCCGAACAGCTTGACCTCTTTGATATAGGCCTCATGGGACAGCAAGGTTTCGATGTAATTTTGCTGCCGACTCTCCGGCGCACGGCGGGTGAACAAGCGGAAAGCGTCGCCGGAAAAATGCGCCTCGGCAAAGAACACCGGCAACGCGCCGATCACCAGTAATACCAGCGCCCACGGCGAAAAATGCACCAGCAGCACACCGAAGCTGATCAACATGATCAGGTTCTGGATCAGCCCCAGAGACTTCATCACCAGCGCCAGCGGCCGGGTCGAAGCTTCGCGGCGCACGCGGACCAGTTTGTCGTAGAACTCGGAATTCTCAAACTGCACCAGCGACAGGGTCTGCGCCTTCTCCAGAATCAGCGTGTTGACCTTCTGCCCCAATTGCACCCGCAGCAACGACTGTTGCACCGAGAGCGCCCGTTGCGTGCCGGACAACAGCGCCAATACCCCCGCCTCCATCAGCACATAACGCAACACCGGCCACAGTGGCGCATCGCCCTGCTGCGCGTGCAACTGCATCGCCGTCACGACCGCATCGACAATGCGCTGGCCCAGCCACGCAGCCAGCGCCGGCAGAACGCCGGCAATCAGGGTCGCCAGCACCAACCCCAGAAACAACCCGCGTGATGTCGCCCAGACCAGCAACAGGGCGCGCCGGGCCTGATCGAACAGGGCGTTGAAGCGGGAAATCAAAGGCATGGCAGATCAAGCTCGATAGGTCGTACAGGGTGTCATGGTACTCCGCAGGTTTTATCCGTGCTGAAGCGCGGCGTTTTCAGAAGAAAAACATCTGGAAAAACTCTGGCCGTTGCGGCGTCCAATGCTTTGCTATGGTTTAACCGCCTTTCGCGGAACCTGGCGAAAATCGCCTCTCTCCGCGCCTACTGCCAGGAACGCCATCATGAGAATCAATCCCTACCTGATCTTCAACGGCAACTGCCGCGAGGCCTTCACCTTTTATGAACAAGCCTTGCAGGGCAAACTCGAAGCGATGATGACCTACGGCGAAACACCCGCCGCCGAACACGTACCGAAGGAGCACCACAACCTCGTCAACCATACCTGCCTGAAGGTTGGCGACCAGATGATCATGGCCTCGGACACCACACCTGACCGGCCAACCGGGGGCATGAGCGGGTGCTCGATCTCCCTCAACGTCGACAGCATTGCCGAAGCCGAGCGAGTGTTTAATGCGCTGGCCAAGGACGCTCGCGTCGACATGCCGCTGCAAACCACGTTCTGGGCCGCCCGTTTCGGCATGCTGGTCGATCGCTTTGGCGTGTCATGGATGGTCAATTGCGAGACTGACCAGTGATGCTGACATTTCGTCAGGCATGAAAAAGCCCAACCTCTTCAGGTTGGGCTTTTTGGTTTATCGCTGGGCCAGCTCATGCCGCACGCATTGTTCGTAATAGGTCTGCTTGACCGCCGCGGGTTTGAGCCTGGAGGTGCTGTTGTACGTCTGCTCGGTAATGCCCATCGCCGTCATGCGCATCCACGGTTGCTGGAACTTGCGCACCTGCAACTGCTTGCGCGCGCCGTACAGCGAGATCCCCGACAGCTTCGACTGCTGCGCCCCGGCAGCGATGTCCGAGCCCCAGGTACAGGCAAAACGATGACTCTTGCTCAACTCCTTCGCTTCAATGGCCGAAGCGAAGGCAGCCAGGGAAAGCGTTGCAACGGTTATGACAATCGTCCGCATATAGCCAACCTAACCTTTTGAAAAAAGGCGAGTTTGCCTGGGAAGCCCAAGCCTGGGGGCCAGCAAATTGCCGCTTTTCCGAGATTGACCTGTGCCTGCGCCGTGATCAGCGACCGCTGCGGACCTCAACCCGCAGACGCTCGGCGCCCTCCTCCGAACATTCGATATTCACCGGCAAGAAGCGCTCGATCACTGCGATATTGCTGTGCAGATGCTCGGTCATTCTCGGGGTGGTAAATGACCCGCCGCCGGCCAGCGCCATCGGCAGCAGCAACTGGTCGGCGAGGTGTTCCGCCACCGCAGCGTCACTGCGCAACCAGTCTGCCGCCTGATTGATTGCGGTATCAGCGACCTTCTCCGCCCGTAACAACACTTGGCCAAAGGCACTGAAGACTTCGGTGACCTGTTCGAACACGTACTCCAGCAACAACACATTACCGGGGCCACGCGCCGGATCGAGCGTGATCGACTGCAATGTTTCCGATGACCAGTTCAGGCGTTTGGCCACCCGATTCAGTTCTCGCTCGGCGACGCTCGGTGCGAGACCGGCCGTCAGCGCCATTGCTTGATGCGACAGCAGTGCCCCGCGCTCACACAGATCAAGTCGCGTCAGTTGCGACGGCTGCACCGTGACGTCGATCTCACCACCACCGGCCGGGACAAAGCCGTGACGCAACAGATCCAGCTCAATGCCGGCCCCCATGCGTCGCATCAGCGGCAACCAACTGCGCGTGAAGAAATCGGCAGGCGGCGCCAATGGATTATGGGTACCGCCGCTGATCCGCACGCGACTTGTGCCCGGCGCCTGCAACAGCGCAGGCAGCAGTGTCTGCAACACCAACGTGCAACTACCGGCCGTACCGATCGCAAACCGGTAATCACCCGAACGAATCGTTCCCGGCTCGAAATGCAGCTCCTGCGAGCCCAACTCCGCTCCCGCGATCCGTGCGCCGCAGACTTCGGCAGCTGCCATCACTGCCGTCAAATGCTGTCGCAACAATCCCGGCCGACTGCGGCGGGCGCGAATCTGTTTAATGCGAAACGCCTGGCCCGTCACCATCGACAGGCTCAGCGCGCTGCGCAACACCTGACCGCCACCAATCGCGCCGTCCAGTTCAATCACTTGCTGTTCCATTTCAATCCTTACGCGTACAACCCGACGGTCTCCCTGAGGTAGTCATCCAGTCGTCGCGAGTCTTCCTGAGTTCTGAGTAATGTGGGCACATCGCGCTCGAGTTCGGCAGCGATGAACCTGTGCAGCGCCGGACGACGCGGACCATAGGTGCTCTCGTCGGCATTGCGTTTAAGTGCCAGCAGTTCGTCGACTTCAGCCAGCAGTGCACGGTCGTCGACCGTGGTCAGCAGGTCGGCGAAGGTCATCGGTGGACGTCCACGCCCCTGATCGATCCAGCGCACCGCCAGCAATGGCCGCAGCACGTAGAAGTACTTCTTGAACCGCACGCTGTCGCCTTGCAGGTACTGGCGAAAGTTGTTTTTCGCCATCGACAGATAGTGGTTGCGGGCTGCCGGCGGGCTGTAGAACGCTTCGGCCAGCTCACGCAGTTGCGCAACCTGTGCGCTTTCGCTGCGGTACACCAATGGCGAGTCGAGCCACTCCAGCAGCGTCGGGTTGGACTTGCGCAACAACCCGAGGGTCTTGCGCAGCTCCCAGCCGCTGACATCCAGCTCATCGTCCAATGGCCGCTCGATCACATCGCGCGGCGTGTCGACCTGAACGAACCACTGCGGTTTTTCCACGTACACGAACCGTACGTCGTAGTCACTGTCAGTCGAGGCAAAGCCCCAGGCCCGACTGCCGGACTCACAGGCGTATAACACCGTGACGTTGCGCTCGCGCTCTATACGCGCCAACTCTTCCAGTACCCGCGCACGCATCGTGTCGCACAGCGGGTGGCGTTCTTCGAATTCCATGCTTGCTGATCCTTTTATCCTTTGACGCACACCACTTGCCGCAGGGTGTGCAGCACTTCCACCAACTCGCGCTGGGCGTGCATGACTTTGTCGATGTCCTTGTAGGCCATCGGAATTTCGTCGATCACCGCTTCGTCCTTGCGGCACTCCACATGCGCCGTGGCGCGGATCTGATCCTCGACGGTGAAGGTGTTCCTGGCCTTGGTGCGGCTCATGGTCCGGCCGGCGCCGTGGCTGCAGGAGTTGAACGACTCTTCGTTGCCCAGGCCGCGCACAATGAAACTCTTGGCGCCCATCGAACCCGGAATGATCCCCAGCTCACCTTTCTTCGCCGACACCGCGCCTTTGCGAGTGACCAATACTTCTTCGCCGAAATGCCGCTCTTTCTGCACGTAGTTGTGGTGGCAGTTGACCGCTTCCAGCGCCACCTCGAACGGCTTGCGAATGATCTGGCGCGTGGCCTGAATCACCGCACGCATCATCAGTTCGCGGTTCTGTCTGGCGAAGTCCTGCGCCCAACTCACCGCTTCCACGTAATCATCGAAGTGCTGGCTGCCTTCTTCGAAATACGCCAGGTCGCGATCCGGCAAGTTGGCGATGTGTTGCCGCATATCCGCCTGAGCCTTCTGAATGAACAGGTTGCCAATGGCGTTACCGACACCGCGAGACCCACTGTGCAACATGAACCAGACCCGGTTGGCTTCATCCAGGCACACTTCGATGAAATGGTTGCCACTGCCAAGCGTGCCCAGATGCCCGCGGTTGTTGGTGTTGGCCAGTTTCGGGTACTTGTCGGTGATCAGTTTGAAACGCGGCTGAAGCCCCGCCCACGCCTGATCGGCTTGCTGCGGAATCTCGTCCCACGCGCCCTTGTCGCGCCGCGAACGGTTCGAACTGCGGCCATGGGGCACCGCTTGCTCGATGGCGCTGCGCAGACCTTGCAGGTTGTCCGGCAGATCGGCAGCGGTCAGCGACGTGCGTGCGGCGATCATGCCGCAACCGATGTCCACGCCGACGGCCGCCGGGATGATCGCGCCCACCGTCGGAATCACGCTGCCAATGGTCGAGCCCTTGCCCAGATGCACATCCGGCATCACCGCCAGATGCTTGAAGATGAACGGCATCTTTGCGGTGTTCATCAGTTGCTCGCGGGCCTCGGTTTCTACCGGGACGCCTTCGGTCCAGAGTTTGATCGGCTTGCCGTTGGCGACTTCGAGCAGTTGGTAAGTGTGTGCTTTCATTTCTCTATTCTTTATTCGTTGGCCGATGATTCGGCGTGGTTCCGTCATGTGCAGCGACAAAAAAACAGACACTGTGGCTCTGCCAGTCGAGCCCCCGTTGCCGGGGCGGGATTCGAACCCGCGTTCCGATGGAGTACCTGTTGCATTCGCTGCCTTCTTTTTCAATTAAGGTGGCACGACAAAAGTTGATGACTGTTGCGCGTTGCCGCGCACCGGGGTTAACCGGCCTCAGATGTACAGCCATCAGGCATTCGTGCCGTCACACACGCTGACAAGGGTTTGATGAGACGTCTTGGATGTAGTCCCACCGGCATTCAGCGCCTGTGACAAATCAATTCATTGCATATTCTCGATCGTTTCGACCCAGTGCTGCGCGCCGTAACGACCGCTGGTGAACTGCTCGACCACATCGAACACTGCATCGCTGAAACCGCCGACATTCAGAATGTCATCGCGGTCCGCCGCCTGCGTTGCATAACCCGGCTGGATATCGATGCACACCAGCCGCGCCTGCGGGTTGATCTGCTTGATGCGCTCCCACTGGCGCATGGTCTCACTGGCACCATGGCGTCGCGTATCGATCCAGGACTCGTTGTCCGATACCAGAATCAGCGTATCGACCCTGGCCTTGCTGTCCGCCAGTCTCTTCAGCGGCGCCGAGCAGTTGGTGCCGCCACCAAAGGCCGCGGCCAGCTTCTCTGCGTTGCTGATCACGCTGTCCCGTGGGTTGAGCTTGATATCCAAAACCTTCACTTCGAACGGCATCACCCGCGCCGCCGGCTGTTTGCGCAACACCGCTGCCGCGACCAGTGCCGCCACATCGATGCAACGCACCGCCGTGGTCGCGCCCTGACGATAACCGGTCGCCGGGCTGCCCATCGAACCCGATATGTCCGGGCAAACCACCACCGCGCCTTCCAGCTTCGGCACGTTGGCCAGCGACAACTCAAGTGCGTCCTGCAATGCCTCGCGGATCTGCAGCGGTACGTTATCGCCAACCATCCGATAAGCCGCCAGCAACTGGTATGGATAAACCCGCGCCTTGGCCACTTCCTGCGGGTCCGCCAACCGCGCTGCCACGTATTCAACGCAACCCGGAACTTCAAACGCGCCATGCCGCTCCAGGGTGTTGAGGTTGATGCGCAATCCCTGCCAGCCCATGTTGTAAGCCTGCGCAGCCCATTGCTCTTTGCTCAGGGTTTCGTTGCCGAGCAGTTGGAACGGTACCGCGGGTACTTGGTGACTCGCACCGCTGCGAAATGCCAGCAGATCGCGGGTCAACTCAGGCAATGCCTGCACATCCACCGGTTTGCCGATCAACCACGCGAAGAATGCTTCGCGCCAGGCCTCAGCCGGTTTCGGGTGAACCATCTTCACCACGTCCGCCAGCGATGGCTGGTTGCCAATCGACGCTTGCAGCAGTTGACGTTCGGTCGCGCGGTTCAGCCAGTTCTGCACCAGACGCTTGGGTTGCGAACCGAGGGATTTGCGCCCGGTGGCGCCACTGCGCATGATCTGCACGTAGTTGCGCAACATCTTGCCGCTGTCGATCACTTGTTCAAACACCTCAGGTACCAGCGACGAACGGTTCGCCGTCAACGCCGCCAGCAGCAACGCCGGCATATCTTTCATGTGGCCTTTTTGGCGAGCGTAGACAGCAGCCTTCGCCACGAAACGGCTGTCGAGTTCAGCCACCAGCTTCAATACTTGATCCAGCTGACTTTCAGCGCTGGCGTAAAACGTCTGGTTCAGGCAACCGGTGACCGCCAGTTGAGCCAGTTGATGCTTCGGGGTGTAGGCATATGCCGAGGCGCCCGAAGCATTCAAAGTGTCGCAGGCTGGCAGTTGCTTCGATTGCGTGTTGAAGAGTTTGAAGTTGGCCATCGTGGCGTCTCGCTCTGTTGTCCTGTTCGTTGCGATAGGTATTGCAGCGGCTATGCCAGTTTTGGAAAGTCGTAAAATTTATTTCTTATCTAATTGATTTATAGGGTTTTTTATTTTTTATGGTTTTCTTTTAGCTGAACCGATGACAAACCAACCATGAGAAATCTATCATTTGATATCGTCATTTATCTTTTGAGATAGCCATGCCAAACAAACGCACCGTCGCCATCGGTTTTATCGGCGCCACCCTGGACCGCGTTGGCAAGGGCGCCAATCGCTGGAGCCATTGGCGGCCGAGCGTGGGCCTATGCCAACAACCAGACGTGCTGATCCATCGCCTGGAATTGATTCACGGCATCGACGCGCGCGACATCAGCCTCGCTGAACGGGTTCGCGCCGATATCCAGCAGGTCTCACCGGAAACCGAAGTCCACCTGCACCCCATGGCACTGCGCAATCCGTGGGATTTCGAAGAGGTCTACGGCGCGCTGCATGACTTCACGACGGCCTACAGCTTCGATACCGAGCACGAGGATTATCTGGTTCACATCACCACCGGCACCCACGTCGCACAGATTTGCTGGTTCCTGCTGACTGAAGCACGCTATCTGCCGGCGCGCCTGATCCAGACCTCCCCCGCCCGACGTAAAAGCGAAGATGAACAAGCCACCGGCACCCACGCCCTGATCGACCTCGACCTGTCGCGTTATGACCGCATCGCCTCGCGTTTCGCCAATAAACGCCTCGAAGGCCTGGAGTTCTTGAAGTCCGGCATCGCCACCCGCAACGCGGCGTTCAACCGCTCCATCGAACAGATAGAGCGCGTCGCGGTGCGCTCCAAGGCGCCCATGCTGCTGATCGGCCCGACCGGCGCCGGCAAATCGTTTCTTGCCCGGCGCATCTATGAACTCAAACGCAGTCGCCATCAAATGCAGGGCCGGTTTGTTGAGGTGAACTGCGCCACCCTGCGTGGCGACGGCGCGATGTCGGCATTGTTTGGTCACGTCAAAGGCGCTTTCACCGGCGCACAGAACGCCCGCGACGGCCTGCTACGGGCAGCGGACGGCGGCATGTTGTTTCTCGATGAAATCGGTGAGCTGGGCGCGGACGAACAGGCGATGCTGCTCAAGGCGATCGAAGAAAAGCGCTTCTTTCCGCTCGGCTCCGACAAGGAAGTCGACAGCGACTTCCTGATCATCGCCGGCACCCACCGCGACCTGCGCAGCCGCGTCGCCGAAGGCCTGTTCCGCGAAGATCTGTACGCGCGCATCAACCTCTGGACATTTGATTTGCCCGGCCTGGCCGGCCGCCGCGAAGACATCGAGCCCAACATCGACTTCGAACTGGAACGCCACGCCCGCGATCACGGCCAGCTAGTGCGCTTCAACCTCGAAGCACGGCGGCGCTACCTCGCCTTCGCCAGCTCTCGGGAAGCGGCATGGCTGGGCAACTTTCGCGAACTGTCAGCGTCGATTACCCGGATGGCCACACTGGCTGACAGCGGGCGAATTGATGAGGCGCAAGTGCAGGAAGAAATTGATCGGCTGCGTTATGCGTGGGGGCTGACGCAAGCGGACGGGATGTCGGATGAACTACCGGGAGACGCCGACAGCATGGACCTGTTCGATCGACTGCAATTGAAGGCGGTACTTGACGTATGCCGGCAGGCAGACAGCCTGTCGGATGCCGGGCGCAGATTGTTTGGGGTATCGCGCCAGGCCAAGACGCAGCCGAATGATGCAGATCGCTTGAGAAAATACCTCAGCCGGTTCGGGATTGAATGGGCCGACTTGCAAGCCGCAAAATCATAGTCCCCGCCGACTCTACCGCTCGTCCAACAGCAAGCACCTTGGGCCTGTTCATGCCTCCAATGGTTTACCCCCATCGCGCGGAAGACTCAACAATGAACAAGTCGATTGTCACCATGACGCTTGCCAGCCTGCTGTTGACTGGCTCGCTCTCCTCGCAGGCCGCGGAGAAATCAGGAACGGTAGAAGCACCCGCCGTCTCACCCGGAGCCAATCAGGCGAACAGCTCCGAGTCCAACGACGAAAAAGCCAATAAAAAGGGCGAAGAAGCGTCAGGTTCAAACTCTGGTGCCGAACCCAAAGAAACCCAGAAAGATGCCGCCACCTCGAGTGACTCGGAGGATATTCAGCAAGATTCGAAACCTTAAAACTTGGGCGACTGCCGCCGCCTCATTTGACTCATCTAAACGCGGATCACAATTGTCGAGGCAAGCATGTCGCCCAGGCGTTTGCGCGAGCCAAAGAAGATGAAAATCCAGTCGAGGATGTTCAGGAAGGGCGTTGTGATGTTGCGTATGAACGATTGATACAGATTGCAGTTCAAGTAGCTACGCTCATCAATCACCGACATCCCCAGCAGTTTTTTACCCAGGCTTTGCCCGTTGGGCATTGCATCGGAAAACAGGTAATACGACACACCCGAACCAAAAGCCAGGATAGCCACCACATTTGGCGGCAAACCAATAAACTCCGCCAGCCGTCCTACGAAGAGGATCAAAAAGTAGGTGATCAATGTATCGATGATCTGCCCGCCCCAGCGACGGCCCAGCCCTGCGAGATTTTTGGGCTTTTGATACTCACTGCTGGTATTGCTGATGTCCATGCGCCTTCGCTCGATCGGAATTTAGATAACCGGGTATCGGCATCCGATCGCCAATATTTAATGGCGCTTCAGGGGAGTGCGGTCAATCAAACCCACAAGATTGCTCCGAATGAATAGGCTCACTGAAGGTAAAGAAGTAGAACGATATTTTCTCGTCCTCTACGTCTCTTAATTCATATCTGATTCTGTCGAGCCCACGATCGATTCGGGTAACGACGAGCTCCATGAATTGAGTCAATCCGCCGCCAAAGCCACTTAGATCAAGCGCACTGACATCCTGAAAATTTATAGTGATAGCGCTTTCTGCTGCGTCATCGAGCGACGACATCGTCAAGGCCAGGTTGTACTTGAAGTCTTGAATTTCGATATTCAGCGAAACGACCGCATTGTGCTGAATCAAAAGCGAGTTCAAGCGAGATAACTTATCCATTTTCTTAGGAACCCATGACGAAAAAGATGTGGCCTGCACTTCATTCGTGTATCTGAGCGAGCATCTTCAGCCCTGGCAGGCAGAGTATCAACCCGACATCAAATGGCTGCGCAGCCGGATCCCGTCTGTCTATCAAGTGATCCAAACTTTTCACCCAGCGACCTTTTTTGCGCGGGTTTTGCGCAGGCACAAAAAAGCCGATCTGGATGATCGGCTTAGATGAAGTCCCGAAAAACTCCCTACGCATGAAAAAGCCCAACTGGTTAGAGTTGGGCTAAGTCATTGAATTATATGGTCGGGACGGAGTGATTCGAACACTCGACCCCTAGCACCCCATGCTAGTGCGCTACCGGACTGCGCTACGCCCCGACTGGTTTGAAACCTGCTCTTCATCTCGAAGAGCGCTCAAGAATATAGCGCAAGCTTTTGAAAACTGGAAGTATTCAAACGCAGCTTTTTATTTCTTGAGGACCACCAGTACATCTTCAAGCTCAGCGATCATCTGGCGGATCATTTGCTTGTATTGGGTGGTGTCGTCTTTGGCTTCATCGCCGGACAAACGCAGACGCGCACCGCCGATGGTGAAACCCTGATCGTAAAGGAGCGCGCGGATCTGCCGGATCATCAGCACATCCTGGCGCTGATAATAACGGCGGTTTCCGCGGCGTTTGACGGGGTTGAGTTGAGGAAACTCCTGCTCCCAGAGCGCAGCACGTGTG